>Ga0310121_10000877_pt1 | contig 31885 bp, 19 predicted proteins | sample CB27_Tmax_986_MG_FD_203504 | JGI IMG/M metagenome (GOLD analysis project Ga0310121, IMG submission 203504) | Marine microbial communities from Western Arctic Ocean, Canada - CB27_Tmax_986 | ecosystem: Environmental > Aquatic > Marine > Oceanic | place: Canada: Western Arctic Ocean | collected... | reverse complement strand
CTCGATCGGCAAGCAACTGACTCCCTCGCGCATCTCACTGATGAACTGTTGGTCAAGGCTCTTGGCCTCCACCCGATCCCAGCGATCTCGATATCCCCTCTTGCTCACAGCTCCTCCCCCGGCACTAGGACGGCCGCGCGTTGTTTGTGGGGTCTGGAAGATGCAGGTCAGCCAAGGGAAAGATCATCACGTCGCGGTGCGCTCTTTGGCCTTCAAGTGGCTGCGCATAATCTACCGCTGCTGGAAGAACCGGGTCCCCTACGACGACGCTATTTATGTGGCTTCTTTGAAGGCGAACAACGCCCCTTTGCTGGCCTTCTTGTAGAGAGCAATCAAGCTGTGGAAAAAAGACTTGACTTCAAACCTCAGATGTCTGAGCTACACGCATTAACGCCTTCGGCGTAGGTGATGGACCGCCTGAAGTGAGAAGAAGCTGCTTCCTCGAATGGGGCCAGGGCTCCTCAGAGGCGCGCCTGACCTGGCCTATTCCTGCACTGCCTGGAAGAAGCCTTCGGCAGCCCAGTTGTGGAACCAGCTCCTCAGGGATACCGCCAATTCCTGATCATCCGCATCTAAGATCTCGGCTGCACACTCAATAGCCTGACCGATCGTTTGTCCTGCCTGCAGCGACTCCAACAGCCGATACTGGGGCTCACTCAGCTCATACCGCCTCACCACGTATTCCCGGCGGCTGATGGCCACAAACTGTCTCCGCGCTTCGGGCAGAGGAATCTTCTCGCCTTCTCTAGCACGGCGAGCCTCAGTGTAGTAGTCGTTGATGGGATAGCTGAACTGCAGCAACTTCAGACACACGGCGAGCTTCAGACGCGCCTGCGGCCATTGCTCTGGAGCGATTGCCTGAAGACTCTCGTAGTCTAAGGGATCTTCCTGCTCCAGCCCAGGCCCATCAAAGACCTGACCAATCACCCACTCCAGACGGGCCAGGTCGATCAGGAAATCCGGCCAGTCAGGGCCAAGCGGTTCGGTCCCACTACTCCTTGGGCGCGTCTCATCGAGATAGCGGGCGAAACCCTCTCCAAGCCGATTGAGGGTATAACTGCGTGAAGGATAGGTCTGCAGATACCCAAAGGCGAACTCATTGAAGGTGTCCTCACCAAGCGCGTGTTTGAGGACCGTAAACGACTCTCCCAGGCACTCCAAGAGCCGGGCATAGTAGGCATTGGCGTAGACCGATAGGCGTTCCGAAGCGCCGAAACGCCTGGTCGAGCGCACTACCTTCTCAAGCTCATCTCGCTTGAGGCAGATTAGCTCCTGGGCCTGAGCGGAATCGACACCTTCGCCCACACCGGAGGGATGACTGACAACCGCTTGAAACCAGCGCTGAACGACGTCCAGGTCGTGGGGCCGGGTAGGATCCGAAGAATCGTCCTCGGGTGAGGGCATCTCACCGAACCTCAGGGACGATGTGATGCAGCGGGTGGGGAACCCAGGACGCGTCCCGGCGCCCGTGTTCGGCAGACGCCCCCTGCGGCATGGGTTGAGCCGGAACCAGATCCTCTTCAGCCAACGGACCTGGCTTCTGGAGACGTTCGCCCATGAATTTCTTGGCCTTGAGAACCTCGGCATGAACCTCTGGGAAGGGGGGAATCCTCGCATCCCACTCCAGTAACGTCGAAACACCTCCAGTCAACCCGTGGGCCTGCTGGTAGAGCTCCCAAACCGGTGGAATGACGTAGTTATCGTGGGTGTCTATGAGATGAGTCTCGTAGTTGCTGTGGCCGGCCAGATGAAACTGAACCACGCGATCATGGGGGACCGAGTCGATGAACTCCACCGGATCCAGTTCGTGATTGAAACTGGAAACATAGGTATTATTCACGTCCAGGAGCAGTCCACAGTCGGCCTCCTCAGCCATCCGGGCAATAAACTCCCACTCACTCAAGGTCGACTCGGAGAACATGAGATAGGTGCTGGGATTCTCCAGAACGAGCGGCCGCTCCAGGAAGTCCTGGACTATCCGCACGCGCTCTACCACATGTTTCAGTGTCTCTTCGGTGAAGGGAATGGGAAGTAGGTCATGGGTGTTTCGCCCCGCCACCCCGGTCCAGCAGAGATGGTCCGACACCCAAAGCGCCTTGATGTCCTTGGCCAGGGCCCTGAGCTTTGAAAGATACTCGAAGTCCAGGGGGTCGGTGGAACCAATCGACAGAGAGACCCCATGCATGACCACCGGATAACGTTCACAGATCTGCTCGAGAACGTAGCGAGGTCTCCCTCCGGAATCCATGAAGTTTTCCGAAATGACCTCGAACCAGTCCACCTGTGGCTTATGCTCGAGAATATAGGAGAAGTGGGTGGTCCTCAGCCCGACACCGAGGCCCAGGTTGGGATGTCCGAGCCGTGAAACTGGCATGGATTTCTTCGGTTGAGACACACTCCCGCCTTCATCGCACCGTCATGTTTGAAACACGACGCCACGACGAGAGCGATTCAGATTCCGGGGCAATTCAGATTCGAATACCCACGGGTAGGATGCAGCTAGGCGCTTATCCTGCCGGCGGAGCGTCGGCGACTGCCTTGCCCATGCCCTTCATCTTTTCTTCGAACTGCGTCCGAGCCTTGCCCCACGCATGGTCCTGAAGCGGTACGGCGCAGCCGCCCTGCCCGCTGCAGGCATTGGCACCCGGGGTCTCACCACATCCACCCTGTCCCTTACACTCGTTGGAACCCTTGCAGGAGTGCGATGCAGAGGTGGCACATCCGCCCGAACCGGCGCAGGTATTTTCGCCGCCGGCACCTTGGCCCTTACAGGCGTTCAATCCGCGACAGACGTGTTTCTCCGCAGCCTCCGTGGGTGGCTTTGCGGCTGGGGGTGCCTCGCTCGCCGCGGGCGCCCCTTCCGCTGGCTTCTCAGCCGGTCCACAGTTGGCAAAAACCACGCCGCCGATGACACCGCCCAGAGCGGCCATCGATAGCTTGTGAAAGTCGCGTCTATTTAGATCTTTGGGGTCCATGTAGCTTCCTCCTTTGAAGTGTTACTAGAAGATGCGGACCGGATATCCCAGCATCGAACCCGATTCCATCACTGTAACAAGACTCTATTGGACCCCAAAGCATCACATTTAGCAAGCCACAGTTAGACCTGGCGCCATTTTAATCGAGACCTGAACGATGAAAGGCTCCAGCTAAGACGGTTCAGTCTTGACCGATACTGTAGAGAAATCGGTTGGAACGCAGCAGTAACTTACCCTTGTCCACGGCTGGACTGGCGTTAAAGACGCTAGAATCGGATTCCAGTCGGTTGTGGGCCAATTGTTCGAATTCCAACTTGGCCGACAATACGAAGGTACCCGCTTCACGAGAAACAACGTACAACTTGCCAGCAGCCAGCACGGCAGACGCGTAGACCTGGCGGGCGCCTGACAATCGCTTCTGGAAAACGACCTTGCCAGTCTTTGCATCCACACAATAGGCGATACCGCGATCATTCACCCAGTAGAGGTGGCCCTCATGGATGAGTGGTGATGTGACATAGGAACCCACATTCGCAGTCCAGAGCACATGAGTCTTGGTAACATCGCCCTTGCCGCCCGCCCGAACCGCGATCGCTTTGCCGCGCCGGCCACCAATGGCATAGACAATCCCGTCTTCAGCGATCACGCTGGGACAGATCGGTTGTCCTTGATCGGTCGTCGCATACCACCGCAGCTTTCCAGTCTCGGGGTTGAGGCCCCAGACCTCGTCCGTCACTGCGACCACGAGGTCCTTTCGGCCACCCTCAGCCTCAACCAGGATCGGCGTACTCCAGGAACCCCCGAAGCCGGAAAATGGGGCCTTCCAGACTTCGTGACCGGTACGCTTGTCCAGGCCGACGATGGCGGCACCCTCAATCGATGCATTCACGATCAGAAGATCCTGAAAGAGGATAGGACTGGCACCCGAGCCGAATCTCATCCGGTCGAGATTCGATCCGACGTCAGCATGCCAAAGCTGCTTACCCTCGAGGTCAAACGCAAACACGCCCGTCTTCCCAAAGAAAACGTAAACGCGCTCGCCGTCCGAGGTTGGAGTGCTCGAGGAGTAACCATGGGATGAGGTTCCTGGAGCCCTGAAGGGAGACTCAGGGAGTTTGGGCTGAACCGGTTTCTGCCACAGGATTCGCCCGCTCGTCCGATCGATACAAATCACGTGGAGCACCAGATCTTTCTGCTCACCGGCATCAATATCGGGGGCTAGGTCACCGTACCCGGAGTAGGCGGCAATGAATATCTGGTCACCGATCACGATCGGGCTGGAGGAGCCAGGGCCCGGAAGCTTCGTCTTCCAGATCACCCCCTTTTCGTCGCTCCAAGCCGTCGGTAGGGCCGTTTCCGTGCTCACCGCAGATCCGTTGGGTCCGCGGAAACGAGACCATTTGTCACCTCCGAGGCAAGCACCACCAATTGCCAACAGTCCCGCCACTCCATAAGCGAGGAGCTGATTCATGCCAAATCCCTCCGATCACGCGCATTGAACCGCGCTGATTCGAACATCATTATCGGGGTGAGAAAAACGATGAGATCATGGTTCCGAGGGAGGACGGACACGGGGCTCATCCCCACCACCACGGCGTCCTCCGAAACCGCCTCTCCCTCCTCGAGAGCCACCAAACAAGCTAGCTCGGTCCACCTCGAATGCCGCACCCTTCAGCCGCTTGAACTCCGAGTCCTGCTGCTCGGTCAGGACGGCCAACGCCTGGGACTTGGTCTTCGCCTGCATCTCTCGCATCTGGGCGAAGAGTTCGCGACGATTCTCGCGTGAGTCTCCCTGGAACATCTCCCGCTGCGCCTCCCCCTGCTTTTCAAAAATGACCCGGATCTGATCTTGCTGCTTTTCCGAAAGCTCCAATTTCTGGACCATATCTGCCTCGGTCAAGGCACGGGCTCCCCAAAATTGAAGCATGATCTGGTCGAGACGTTCAGCCTGTTCGTGACTGAGAACATCTTCGATTTGCTTCGTCGCCTTCAGGTTCAGCTCCTGCTGCAGACTCCGCAACTCGGCCATTCGCTGATCCCGCTCCTCTCCAGAAAGGTCACGCAGCCCGGATCTCAGTCCGCGGAGCTCCTCTTGGATCGATCCTGTCGCCGCTTCGATCTTTTCCTTCTGTTGAGGGGTCACAACAAGTTCCTTCTGGACCTGCTCGGAGCGAATCAGGGTCGACTTGTCCAAACCCCGGCCAAAGCCGCCTCCACGTCCGAATCCGGGTCTGCCACCGAATCCAGGTCCGGACCTCTGACGGTCCTGAGCCTGGGCCTCTGACCAGGAAATATTGACAATCAAAACTCCGACGAAAAACAAGAAGAGGTTCAGCGAAAGACGACGGTAGCTCATCACATCCTCCTTGTGACACTCCCATTACGTGGCGACAGCGCCGATGTTTCGCTCGATTCCAAGTTCGGGGGTCGTGCCTCTGTTTGGGATCTGGTTCTTGGAACTTGGGCCCTTCCGATTCTGGCCTAAGGTCTTGTGAAAAAATCCCTTAGTCCAGAATCGGCGTCACTACCCTGGCAGGTTCTACTCCCGTCAGCCGCTTGTCGAGTCCCTGATGCCGGAAGCTGAACTGTTCGTGATTGATGCCGAACAGATGAAGTAGCGTTGCCTGGAAGTCCCTAACGTGCACGGGATCACGCACGATGTTGTAGGAAAACTCATCTGTCTCCCCATAGACGGTACCCCCTTTGACGCCTCCCCCGGCCATCCACAGGCTAAAGCAGCGTGGATGGTGGTCCCGTCCGTAGGTTTCGTCCGTCAGTGTCCCCTGACAGTAGATGGTGCGGCCAAACTCCCCACCCCAGATGACGACGGTATCCTCCAAAAGTCCTCGCTGCTTCAAGTCCTGAACCAGTCCCCAGCAGCCCTGATCGACATCCTTGCACTGAGTCGGTAATACCTGGGGAACCTCTCGGTGCACGTCCCAACCCCGGTGGTAGATCTGGACGAAACGCACGTCCCGTTCTACCAGGCGCCGAGCCATGAGGCAGCTGTGGGCAAACGTCCCTGGATTTTTCGCATCCTCACCGTAGAGTTCGTAGGTACTCGCAGATTCCTTGGAAAGATCGGTCAGCTCGGGCACTGACGCCTGCATTCGGAAAGCCATCTCGTACTGCTGGATCCTCGACAGAGTCTCGGGGTCACCGATTCGTTCGTGCTGAACCCGGTTCATCTCCCCCAGGGCATCCAGCATCCGGCGGCGCAGCTCGCTAGGGACACCTTCCGGATTATTGATGTAGAGGACCGGGTCTACCCCAGCACGCAAAGCAACACCCGCAAACCGGGAGGAAAGAAAACCGGAGTTCCACAGTCTAGCGGAGATCGCCTGAACGTTGGCCTTCGGATGAGTATGACTGGCGTTCAGGACCACGAACGTAGGGAGATCGCGGTTCATGCTCCCGAGGCCGTAGGCAGCCCACGAGCCGATACAGGGTCGGCCGGGAATCTGCTGGCCGGTCTGAATGAAAGTAATCGCGGGCTCGTGGTTGATCGCCTCGGTGTGCATGGACCGAATGATCGCCAGATCGTCCACCATGCGGGCCGTGTAAGGCAGCAGCTCGGAGACCCAAGCGCCGTTCTCTCCATGCTGTTTGAACTTGAAGGACGAAGGCACAATCGGGAAGCGATCCTGGCCCGACGTCATGGTTGTCAGGCGCTGGCCTTTACGGACGGAATCGGGGAGATCCTTGTCCAGCCATTTCTTCATTGTCGGCTTGTAATCGAAGGTTTCCATCTGGGGGGGTGCACCCACCATGTGCAGATAAATGGCGCGTTTGGCCTTGGGCGCAAAGTGGGGCAGGTTGGGCAATCCCCCGCCGTCATGGAGTTTCACAACTGCCCGAGCAACCGACTCGTCGCCTACCAGGGTCGCAAGGGCGGCCACCCCGAGACCGCGAGCACCTCGTGCAAAAAACTGGCGCCGCGTCTCGACGCCAACGGCTTCGTCGGCAAGCCTGGAAGCTGAAATCCATCTTCGGCTCATTTGTTCAACACCTCGTCAAGATTCATGAGCTGGTTGGCCACCATGGTCAGCGCAGCGAACTCGACCTTGGAAAGACTCCCGTCCGGCTCGGAATCACCCACGGTCAAGACCTGTCCCAATTGATCCGGATTATCCTGGTAGAAGCGCGAATAATCGTGGTAGGAACGCCCTACGATTTCCTGTTCCTTCGCCTGCAGATGACGGGAAAGGAGATGAGAGGCCAAGAAGTCCAGGCGCCGCTCCAGGGGGCTCTCTGCTTGCATGGCTCGCTGGGCCAGATGTCGAGCGGCCTCGAAGAACTGCGGGCCATTCATCGTGAGCAAGGCCTGCAGAGGCGTATTGGTACGCTCGCGCTGGACCGTACACTCCTCACGTGTCGGCGCGTTGAAAATCGTCATGGCAGGTGGCGGAGCCGACCGCTTCCAGAAGGTGTAGAGGCTCCTCCGATAAAGCTTCTCGCCCAAGTCCTGCTTATAGAACCGGGTGTTGCTACCGTCCATAGCGACCGCTTCCCACACCCCTTCGGGCTGATAGGGCTTCACACTGGGCCCACCAATCTTCGATACCAGAAGACCACTGGCAGCAAGCGCGTAGTCGCGAACCACTTCCCCGTCCAAGCGGAATCTCGGACCCCGAGACAAAAGACGATTATCAGGATCCAGCTCGAGTTTCTTCTCGGTGTTGGCAGCCGACTGCCGGTAGGTGGCCGATCCCAGCATCAAGCGAAACAGGTGCTTGACATCCCAACCGGAGTCGCGAAATTCGACCGCCAGCCAATCCACCAGTTCGGGATGAGATGGGGCCTCACCCTGCGAACCAAAGTCACCGGCCGTCCCCACCAGTCCGGTGCCAAACACCTCCTGCCAGAAGCGATTTGCCGTGACCCGAGCCGTCAGCGGATTCGAATCGTGTATCAACCACTTAGCCAGCCCCAGGCGATTTCGGGGCACGGAATCAGGCATCGGTGGGAGCACGCTGGGAGTGGCGGGAGGAACCTGGTCCTTCGGCTGGTCGTACATGCCTCGAAAAAGGATGTGTGCCATCGGATCTGAGTCCCGCTTCTCCTCCTGCACGTGAGTTATCGCACTGCGCCGAAGAATCGCCCTTTGCTGTGTCAGCAGCGTTTCCAGTTCAGTGGCCGCGTCTCGGAAACCAGGGTCGTGACGAACCAGGTAATAGAGTTTGAGGGCTTCTCGCTCCTCCTTCGAAAGATCGGCGACCGACTTCCCCTCGCTGCCCAGGATCGGGCCCCAGATTGCCAGCAGCCGGACCTCGTACTCCGTGAGCGCCCGATTGAAAACCCTCAGATCCTGGATGGCTCCTTCGAAATTACCGGCGTTCCTACCTCCCTCTCGATCGCGAGTACCCACCAAGAGGGGAGAGTTCACCTGAATCGATCCCTCCAAGGTTCGAGTCGCTCTACCAATGCTCTCGGTGGTCAGGATCTGTCCATCCAGGTAAAGAGTGAACCCTGCGCGCTGGCGGAGGCCATCGTAGGTCACGGCAACATGATGCCACTGATCGGGCATCAGCATCCGCTCACCGGTGCCAGCGAGACCAATCGATCTCCCATCTTGCACACTCAAGGAGATCTGCGGCTGACCGTTTCGCTGATCCCAAACCCAACCTCGCTGCTCTTCTGGATCGAACTGACTGACGATCACACTATTTATCTGCTCGCCGCACAGACGGATCTTCGAGACAATCGTAAAAGGTTTGTCCCCCGACAAACCCTTGAACTCCGGGATTTCCAGAAACGCTTTCTCTGTCAGTCCAAGGACAGGAGTCTCTTGCTGGGTTGTCACTGATGCGCCAGGCGGCAATTCAAGTGACACCACTTCTCTTTCGATCCGCATTTCTGGAGCACCATTCAAGCGAAGTGACAGTGTCTCGGACTCGTCGAAGCGATCGGCATCGATGGACTGCCGACTCCCGCTCCTCAACCATTCTTCGAAGTCGTGCGTAGACTTGGCCTCATCGTCTGAAGCCCTTCGGCGAGCCGCCGGAAGCGCCTCCCTCAGCTCTTTCCAGCGCTCGCGGTCGCCTCTGGCCGGCACAACGACAAAAGGCGGCGTATCGAAAATGTTCTTGTCCAGGGGGTGCTGAGTGGTATTCCGAAAGAACGCGGCCAGGGAGTAGAAGTCACGCTGACTGATGGGATCGAACTTGTGGTCGTGGCAGGTGGCACAGCCCACTGTGAGGCCCAGCCAGACGGTCCCGGTCGTGTCGACCCGTTCTTTGGCATACATCGCGCGGACCTCGTCGGCAATCACCCCACCCTCGTTGGTCGTCGTGTTGCACCTGTGAAAGCCGCTAGCGATGATCTGGCTCTCGGTCGGGTTTGGAAGGAGATCGCCCCCTATCTGCTCGATGGTGAACTGGTCGAAAGGGAGATTTCGGTTGAACGCCTCGATGACCCAGTCCCGATAGGGCCAGATCTCTCGATAGTTGTCGATGTGAAGACCATGGGTGTCGGCGTAGCGGGCGGCATCAAGCCAATAGCGGGCTCGGTGCTCTCCATATGCTGCAGAGCCCATCAGCCGATCCACCAGGTTCTCGTATGCATCTTCCGAGTCGTCGGACAGAAAGGCTTTCACCTGATCGGGCGAGGGCGGCAGTCCGGTGGCATCGAGCGAAACTCGCCGTGCCAGCGTCCGCCGATCTGCCTCAGGGGCCGGCTGCAGTCCCTTAGCCTCAAGGCGCGCCAGGACAAAGTCGTCGATCGGGTTGCGAACCCACGCCTTGCGCTGTGTTGACGGCAGATTGGGACGAACCGGTGGCACGAATGCCCAGTGTTCCTCCCAGGAGGCGCCCTGATCGATCCAGCAGCGAATCAGATCGATCTGCTCACTCTTGAGCTCTTTGTGGGAATACTTGGGAGGCATACGGCGAGAAGCATCCTCGTGGATAATCCGCTGATAGATCATGCTGTTGCCCGAATCTCCGGGAGCGATCAGTGCACCCGAGATCCGAGACTGGAAGACGGTCTCGCGCAGGTCGAGGCGCAGGCCGGCCATTCGCGCCTTGGCATCGGGCCCGTGACACTGAAAACAGGCATCCGAAAGGATCGGCCGAATCTGGCGCTGAAAGTCCACCTTGCCATCTTCGGGCGCCGAAGACCCAAGCGTCGGGCCAAGAAAAAAGAAAAGAAAAGCGAAGAAACCGCAACAGGAATATTTCATGGGTTATCCGTTGTCCTATTCTAGACTTCGTCCCGGCTGGCATGCAATCGTGTAGTGGTGGTCTCCGGGCCGCCGCAAATCGAGGCAAAGGCTTGAAGGAAGAAAAATACTTCGTTCTGGAGACCGAAGGCTACGTCCGGCGGGTTGTAACAAATCAAGTAGTCTCAGTCGGAGGAAGGCGTGTTCAAATCGACTCTATTCTCGACTCTCGGCATTCTGGTTCTAGGAGCGGCGATGCTTTGCCCCAACTGGATGTTGGCTCATGGTGAGGATCCGGGACCGGTTAATCTCCCCTCCATTTCCGAAAAGACAGAGGGCATGGACCACCTTGAAGGATATTTCAACCTTCATTGGGATCGCCGAAACGGACGGCTGTTCTGGGAGATGGACAAGCTAGATACCGAGTTCCTCTATCAAGTTTCCCTCGCCTCCGGGCTGGGCAGTAACCCAGTGGGGCTGGATCGCGGCCGGCTGGCGGGCACCTACGTTTTCGTCGCCCAGCGGATCGGACCCAGGATTCTACTGCTGCAGCGTAACTACCGATACCGGGCCCTGAGCAATAGCCCAGAAGAGATCAGAGCGGTTCGTGAATCCTTCGCCCCCTCGGTCCACTGGGGCTTCGAAGTCGCAGCCGAGAACGTTGACGGAGCCGTCCTCGTCGACGCTACCGAATTCTTCCTTCAGGACAGAGCTGGCACTGCCCAGCAGATGGAGAAATCAGGGCAAGGAAAGTTCGAGCTAGACCCTAACCGCAGCGCTTTCTTTCTACCCCGGACCAAGGCCTTCCCCCGCAATACCGAGATCGAGACGATGCTCACCTTCACCAGCCCCAAACCCGGTCCCCTGGTCCAGTCGGTTGCAGCCAGTGGCGAGGCGGTCACCCTGCGGCAGCATCACTCCCTGGTAAAGCTTCCAGACCCTGGCTACACTCCGCGGCGCCTGGACCCACGCATTGGCATCAACGGTCCTACTATTCAGGACTATGCTACTGCCATCGATGAGGACCTGCGGGTCCACTGGGTCGCCCGCCATCGCCTTCGGAAGAAGGATCCTTCCCTGCCCCGCTCAGAAGCTGTCGCGCCCCTGGTGTACTACATCGACCGGGGGATCCCCGAGCCGATCCAGAGCGCTGTGATCGAGAGTAGCAGGTGGTGGAACGACGCCTTCGAAGCGGCCGGCTACATCGACGCCTTCCGGGTCGAGCTCCTGCCCGCGGAGGCAGATCCGCTGGATATCCGCTACAACGTCGTCTATTGGAACCACCGGTCAACCCGAGGATGGTCCTACGGCGACACGGTTGTCGACCCGCGAACCGGGGAAATCATCAAGGGTAATGTCAACCTCGGAAGCCTGCGACTGAAACAGGACCACCTTCTGGGTACGGGTCTCATCCCACCTTATTCTGGGGGCACCTCCCAATATAGTCCCTGCGGACTCAGCGCCGCCCCTGGCTTCGAGTATCTGGCTCAGGTTACGCCCGAAGCCGATGCAGTGAAGATGGCCCTGGCCCGAGTGCGCCAGCTTACGGCTCACGAGATCGGGCACACACTCGGCTTCCCCCACAATTATCTGGCCAGCTCCTACGGCCGTGCCAGCGTCATGGATTATCCCGCTCCCCTGATAGGGATCGGTGCAGACGAAAAGCTCGATTTTTCTGACGCCTACGCCGCGGAGATCGGAGCGTACGACAAACTGGCAGTTGAGTGGCTCTATCAGGACTTTCCAGAGGGTACCGACGAGGCAGAGGCCCTGAATTCCCTGGTCGAGGAAGGACTCAGCCGGGGCATCGAGTTCATGGGCCACATCGACAACCACTTTGTCGGTGCCGCTCATCCCACTGCCTCGGTCTGGGACAATGGATCCGATCTGGTTGCTGGGCTCAAGCACGAAATCGAGGTTCGCCGTCTCGCCCTCCAGAGCTTTGGTCCAGAGGCCATTCGCAAAGGCGACCCACTTTCCGCGCTGGAGACCGTCCTGGTACCTCTCTATCTCCACCACCGCTTTCAACTGAATTCTGCGGCACAAAGCCTGGGAGGAGCCGACTACCATTACGCGCTGAGGGGCGACGGTCGGACGCCTCAAAGAATCGTGCCCGGAACCAAGCAACGCGAGGCACTCGAGACTATTCTCTCGACCCTCACCGTGGACTTTCTGGCACTCCCTGAGCGAATCTTGCAGATGATTGCTCCAGCTGCGTTCAGAAGAGGAGAAGGGGAGAGATTCGAAAGATATACCGGTCTGACCTTCGATTCCCTGGCTGCCGCGGAGTCGGCAGCCCATTTTTCACTAGCTGCAATCCTGCATCCGCGCAGAATCGCTCGTCTGGTGGAGTTCGGCAGCCGTAGCCGCGAGTACCCGGATCTAGGCGACGTCGTAGACCGTCTCATCGAGGCAACCTGGAAGGCCCCACCGCCGGATGAGCTCTACCCGGCTCAGATACAGGAGGTCATCCAGCAGGCTGTGATTGAGGAGCTGTTGACCCAGGCCGGTGATGTCCACAACCGATCCCAGGTCCGGGCCATCCTCACCGATCGGCTCTTGCAATTGGCGAACAGCTTGGAATCTCTTTCGCAGCTCACTCCACACCAGGCCCAGACAGTCGCGGACATCCGAAGGTGGGAAAATCGGCCTGAGGGAGATGGCCGTGGCGTTCAACCGCTAGGCCTGCCACCGGGAAGTCCAATCGGCACGAAGTCCCGCTGAGCGCTTAGTCCCTGAAGTTGGCACACATAGCTTCGGTCCGCAGGCCGAAGCATCCGTCTTCATATTGAACTCTGTCCCCAGTAAGTAGGTTAGTCCCACGATTGAAGACATGGGAAATTGTGCTGCTGTCCGGCTCTGTCCTCGGAACTTGGCCTCAGATTGCTAGCGAGTCAAGTCGTTCGCGGCTTTGCCGGACTTGTCTTCAGATTGTTGATACCGGGTTCATGTTCCTCTGCGGCGCTCAGACGTTCGGATGTTCCGACGAATAGTTCAAGTTTCAGCTTAGTCCCGCTCCCAGGAAGCCCTGGCCCCATTCAAGAAAGAAACTTGGAGTCCCGGCCGTGGGTTCGGTCTCCAGGCCGCCGTGTATCGAGCCAAAGGCTCGAAAAGAAGAATACCTCGGCCTGGAGACCGAACCCACGTCGACCCGCCGGAGCCAAATGAAGTTTCAAGTCAGCCGATAGCTGATCTCTGTCCCCAGTAGTAGATAGCCCAAGAAGATCAAGCGATCTTCGACCAGGACCTTATCGATTCGAAATGGCGATCGCGAGCGCAGAGGGTGACCTGCAGCAGATAGGAAGGCTATGACAGCTATTTGCTTAGAAGCGCACGCAACCGCTGCCCAATGATGGCGGGGTCCTCATCCCGGAGACATTGAGGTGAGAAAATCAGAATCCCCTCGCGGACGCGCGAGGGGTTGGCCTGGATGCTGGGCCGGGACTCCTGGAGCGCTCTGAGAAGGGACATCGCGGAGAGGCCCTCATCTTGCAGCAGCTTTAGCTCGACCTGGGGTACCTCGGAGCCCTCCGGCTGCTCAACCAGGGAAAGCTCTCCCCGACCCAAGACTCCAGCCGACTCGACTAGAGCTCCCAGGAGCCGCATCCATTCCGCCTTGCGGATCGCGGGGTCCTGGTCGACGAAAAGACGAATTGCCGTCAACAGCCCCACGATCTCCTCCTTGCCCACCTTGCAGGGTCTTCCGATCCCGTTGTGCGGAATGCCAGGGAGCTGGCCTCTGTCGATGAGGTGATCCGATGGCTGCCAGAGCTCGTCCACGACATCGAGATCCAGATGCTGAAGTGCGGCAGAGGAAATGAAATCCTTCCGGCCGCAGAGAATCCCCGTGCTCTGGGGTCCACGAATGGCCTTCCCTCCGCTGAAGGCCACAAGGTCGGCTCCTTGGTCGATGAACTTCTTCAGATTCGACGCCGGTGGCAGCTGCCCGGCGGCGTCCACCAGAACGGGAACCTCACGGGACCGGCACACCTGCACCACCTCTTCGAGTGATGGCAAGGCTCGCAGTGTGGCCACATAGTAGACGGCCGCCGTCCTTTCGGTAATGGCATCAGCGATCTCCCAGGCTTCGGCATCCCGCACCCCTGCTCCGCTGAAGCGGTCTGGCAGCCCCACCTCGATCAAACGGATCCCAACCGAGCGGACCGCGTGATCGTAGGAGTTGCGCTGGCTGCGCACTATGATGACTTCGTTCTTCATCCCCCGCGTGTCGGGGAGCTGGCTCATGCGGCTGGGATCTAATCCTGCTACACAGGCAGCGGTACCAAGTAAGAGAGCGGCAGCAGCTCCCGAGGTCACATATCCCGCCTCGGCTCCCGTGATTTCGGCAATGATCTGGCTGGCACGCGCTTGAAGCTCCGTCATGTCCACACAATACTGCGAAGCCTCCTTCATGGCTTCTGTGACCTCGGCCGGAAGGAGAGATCCGCTGAGACGAGTGGCCGGTCCGGTGGCGTTGATGAGGGTTGGAACTCCGAGGCGTTTGTAAATAGAGTCCATGGATTTCAGGGACCCAGCTGGGACGAATGTTCCGGGAAGGATAAAGGTTTCCGGATTGGATCGGTATGCACCGGAAAATAGCAGTCTCGCTCACGTCGTGCCGCCGCCCACTTACTGCAACGACACGACGAGAAACAAACTAGACTCTGAACAGTCCGGGACGGAACAGCCGCTCTTAGGCTGCTTGAATCGTCCGCTTCTTCGGATCGAACACCATCTTGTGTCCACTCCAAAGGGAGTCGGTAGCCATGATGCAGGCGATCGAGTGCCCGTACCCGGCCTCGGGCGGGCAGATGACGGCGTCTTTATCCTGCTTGCGCACGGCGTCAAGCCAGTTTGCCATGTGGGGGAAACGATCATTTGCCATGGATCCGGGCTCGGGCGCTATGTACTCGGCGCGCTTGACGGCCTCGTCTGAGTGGACACCATCTCCGGAAACCTTCCATGGAGATTCGTCCCAGAGCGGCGACTTCTCGAACTCCAGGGTCCCCTTGGTGCCCTGGATTCGGTAGCCGGTTCCCGATCCGTTGATCAGGCAGCATCCGTAGCTTCCCAGAAACCTCTTGTCTCCGGTGCCGTATTCGAAGAGGGCCTCGACCGTGTCCGGATTCTCTCGGTAGTCGTTGAACTTGTAGATGCCGCCCTCGGCTCGCGCCGACAGCGGGTAGGGTTGGCCGGACAGGAAGTGCAGGGTGTCAATATCGTGGCTCATCCACTGATCGAAGATGCCGCTGGAGAACTCTTTAAACAGACGAAAGGACCTGAAGATCCGGGGATCGAAGGGGCGATCCGGCTTACCCAAAAGGAACTCCTTCCAGTCCAGATCCTCTTCACGGCACCTGGCCAACTGCTCCGGAGTGCGACGCCACCGGTAGGGGCTGTACTCGTCCTCTCTCAGGCTGAATCGGACGATGTCCCCGATGCGGCCCTCGTCCATGATCCGCTTGGCCGCAAGGCACTTGGGGTGGATTCTCCCCTGGGTCCCGCACTGAACTACCCGTCCCGACTTTTTTACCGCATCCAGGGCGGCATTGGTTTCGGAGAGCACATTGCCCATGGGCTTCTCGCAGTAGGCGTCCTTACCCGCCTCCACCACCATCTTGAGCATCTTGGCGTGCTGATGATCCGCCGTGGCGATAATGACGGCATCGATGCTGTCATCTGCCAGAAGCTGATCGATGTGGTGATAGATCCTGGGCGCGCTGCCATACTCCTGCTTCAGGATGTCGGCTGCCTTTTCCCGGCTTTTTTTCCAGATATCGCAGGCAGCCACCACGCGGACGTTGTAGGCATCAGCATGCTCGAGGCACTTCTTCATGAGGAACCTGCCCCGACCACCAGGACCCAGAACCGCGACCTGGATGGTATCGTTGATGTCCTTGCCCGGTCTGCCCAGACCCGAACCGGTCAGCCCTGCCAGAATCATTCCAGAACCGGCTGAGGCTCCCAAGAAACCGCGACGGTCTATGTGCTGCTTTGCCATGATAGAGTCTCCTTAAGAATTGTGAAGCTTTAGAAATCGAGTGTATGCGCATCAACCAGCCGAGTCAACCCTGCAAAAATGAGATAGGCCGAGACGTGCTTCAGTTTTCGGGTCCGATCGTCCTTGCCCGTGCGGATAGAGTCCCGACGGGGGCCATAAGACAAGGGAAAAGTCAGGAATACGGGTAAGAGCCAGAAAGTTTCCGCTTGGCTGTGAGATCATGACCGCATGGATGCTACCTATAGGGATCGCGGCAGAATATCGAGGATCCTCTCACAGCCAGTCCGAAGTCAGATTCGGATCGTGTTCTTACTGGCAGCTGTCCTTGGAGGCTGCTCAGCCGAAGAGGTCCAGAGCACAAGAGATTCTGGGGCAGCTGGGGATGCATCTGGCCCCGTTCGCTTCTCGGAGCACCTCATCATGGGCGACTACGCCTATCCCTATGGCATCTGGGCTTCGGATCTGGATGGGGACGGAGATCTGGATCTGACCAGTGCCGACTACACTCCCCACAACGACCTCTACTGGTTCGAGAATGATGGTTCGGGCCAGTTCAACCGCCACTTCATCCAGAAGGACGACCCCGAAAGGTTGGAGCGTCACATGGTGGGGGATATCAATCGCGACAACCGTCCCGACGTGGTTATCGTGAAGAATCTATACGGGCACCTGCTCTGGTTTCAAAACCCTGGTGGGACAAAGATCCACGACCTCTGGCAGCGACATGTCATCACCACCAAGTTGGCCGGCGCCTACAGTGTGGCTCTTTCGGATCTGGACGCCGATGGGGATCTGGATGTAGCCGCCTCTTCCTGGAGGATGGGCAACCAATTCGCCTGGTTTGAAAACCCCGGGACCGCTTGCAAGCCTTCGGATGACCTCACCCAGCTTTGCTACGAGAAAGACCAGGAATGGCCCAAGCATCTGATTGAGGCCAACATATCCGAGACCCGGTGTATCCGGATTGCCGACGTGGACGGGGATGGCGATAGCGATATTTTCGGGACGGCAGCCGGGGCTGGCCTGGTGCTCTGGTATGAGAACAGCGGAGATCCCAAAGCCAAGCCCTGGGGACGGCACATCATTGACTCACCCTTTCGCCCCAGTCACGGAGATCCGGTCGACATGGACGGGGACGGGGACCCCGACTTCGTTCTGGCCCTGGGAATGGGACAGAGTCCGGCCAGGAAGCCCGGCGGACAGGTTGTCTGGTACGAAAACGACATCTCGGCGGGAAAAGGCCCCTGGACCCGGCACCTGATTTTAGAATCACTCCCCAGCGCCTTCGAGGCGGTGGCCGGAGACATCGACGGTGACGGCGACGTCGACGTCGCGGTAGCTGCCTGGGGAGACTCAGGCCAGGTGTTATGGCTGGAGAATTCCGGAGATCCGACGGGTCAGTGGTCGCACCACCCTTTGAAGACCTCCTGGCCCATGGCTAACATGCTGCTGTTGGCGGATCTGGATGGAGACCAGGATCTGGATGTGGCGGCCGTAGCCGAACACGGAAGCTACGAGTTCAGGTGGTGGCGCAACGAGGGGCGCTCCCCAGAAAAATCCGACTGACTACACTCGCTCCCGCGTTGTTTCGCTTACCCGGCACAGAGCTTCGCCAGGTCTCGATGGTAGGCAAAGAGGGCAGGAGTCCCACCGGTGTGCAGAAAGACAACGGTGTGGTCCGCGGTCAAGCGTCCCTGGCGAATATCGTGGATCAGGCCCGCCATGGCCTTTCCGGTGTAGACGGGGTCCAGGAGAAGTCCCTCGTTCTGGGCGAGGAGACTTATCGCCTCCAGACTTCCTGGCGTAGACAAGCCGTAGCCTTCACCAATGAAGTCCGCAGTCAGGTTGATTTCCTCGGGACTGGGATAGGACTCCAGTCCCAACATTTCGGTGGCTCCCTTGGCAAAGCCGGCCATGTAGGCGGCCGTGTCGAAAGGCCACTGAATCGGCATGATGGCCTTCAGAGTTGCCTCCCAGCCCAGCAGCTTCTTTCCCAGAAATATACCCGCTCCAGTAGACCCGGCAGAGGAAAAATAGAGGGCGTCGGCGGTCAAGTCACGGTCTTTGAGCTGTTCGAGCAGCTCCACGACTGCCAAGGTATAGCTGACAGTGGCGGCGGCTCGTGCCCGCGGGTCAGCTACCGTGAAAACCTTCCGTCCCTGGCGCCTGAGCGTCTCAGTCTTCTCCTCCAGTCGATGCCATATGGCAGGGCCCATGGGATCGTCAGTGCGCTCTATATGAGCCCCCACCAGATGATCGAGCAGAAGGTTCCCTTGAAGCTCATCGTCGCTGTCCTGAGTGGTCAAGACGAGATAGCATTCCAGCCCCAGCTTCGCCGCCGCTGCGGCCGTCTGCCTGCAATTGTTGGACTGAACACCTGCTCCCCAGACCAGCGTGTCCGCACCCTCTTCCAGGGCACACCCCAGGACAAACTCATTGTGGCGCGTCTTGTTCCCACCAAAGGCAAGGCCGGTACAGTCGTCCCGCTTGACCAGTATCCGAGGGCCGCCCAGATGGGCGCTCAAACGCGGCATTTCCTCCAGCGGAGTCGGTAGGTGCGCCAGACTGACCCGTGGCAAACGATCGATTCTGTCCCGGATCTCTCTGAGGCTGCTCTTTGCCGCGATTTCCCCTGTATTCCCCACCAGCTCAGTCTAGACAGGTGACAACGAGCGGTCAAGGAAGCCCCCCCGGCAGGTATCGACCAAGGGAGGCAAAGAAGCGACACCCTCTTTCGGCCTTGCTCCTGCCTCCAACCCATCCGTAGAAGTTCTATCGCCCTTGAGATAGAGTCATGAGAGTCAGACACACGAATTCCGATGTGCGGGGTAGACTCACCGAGAACAAGAAAGGGTTCAAGCAGCGATACGCCCGCTGAAGACGGCACCATTCAAGAAGGAGAGATCAGCATGACTGGACAGGATAAGGTTGCGATCGTTACCGGGGCGGGAACAGGCATTGGAAAGTACACGACGCTCGCTCTTCTGAGGGAAGGCTACTCCGTCACTCTGGCCGGTCGTCGGAAGGAACCCCTGGAAGTGACTATCGAGGAGGCAGGAACATCGGGTGAACGTGCTTTGGCTGTGCCCACAGACGTGGGCAAGCCTGAGTCCGTCCAAGCGTTATTTTCCAGAACGAAGGAGAGGTTTGGCCGGCTCGACCTACTCTTCAACAATGCGGGTTTCGGGGCACCAGCCAAGCTGCTGGAGGATCTCAGCTACGAAGACTGGCAGTCTGTCGTAGACACCAACTTGACCGGCTCCTTTCTGTGTACCCAGGAAGCCTTCAAGCTGATGAAGAGCCAGGCTCCACCAGGGGGACGGATCATCAACAACGGCTCGGTCTCGGCCCAGGTCCCGCGCCCAAACTCTTCTCCCTATACGGCCACCAAGCATGCTATTTCGGGGCTGACCAAATCGACCGCGCTCGATGGCCGCAAGTACGACATCGCCTGTGGGCAGATCGACATCGGAAACGCCGCCACCGAGATGACCGAGCGTATGAAGGAGGGTGTTCTCCAGCCCACCGGAGAAGTCATGGTCGAACCCACCTTCAGAGCGGATGATGTAGCACGAGCCGTGCTGCACATGGCAGCTCTGCCGCTGGATACGAACGTCCTCTCCATCACGATCATGGCAACCAAGATGCCTCTGGTGGGAAGAGGGTAGTTCACCCACAGCAACAACGTGGCGGTGGCTTCCAAGCCGCCGTATTTTCTTTCGAGCCTCTGGCTCGAGGTACGGCGGCTTGGAGGCCACCCCTACCTTCGGTCTTCGGGCCCAGAAGAAGGGTTCAGGCTCAGTCCAGCTGTAGTTCTACCGCGGACAGGATGGGCCAGATCCCGCCGGCCGGGGACGTGAACACGGCGCGGTACTGGAGCCAGCCATGGGCCTCCTGGACCCCTCCTATCGAGGTGCCCGAGGTCTGGTAAAACGATCCCTTTCCCCCGGGGCCCTGCCACTCTTTCGAATCGAGTGCCTGCCGGCTGGCCGCCGTCCGAATCTGGAACTTCAATTGAGCGCCATGCGGTTCTTCTCCCTCCCAAAGAAGGCGCGACGGCCGACCGCTCTCGGGAAGCTGAACAGGAGAAGACAGGTACTCCTCCTCAAGCTTCCGTGTGTAGAGATTTCCTGGATCCGTCATCTGGCTGTAATGGGGGCCGAAGTTGGGCACTTCCGAACGCCGATCCCGGTGAAAGCCCTCCGGCCCATTCCAGTAGATATAGCTGTCGATGGTGTGGTCTCCATCCTTCATGTGGTTGTGTACCACGATTTCCGGATACCCGTCCCGGTTCAGATCCACCGTCTGGATCCCCGACGAAGACTCAGCCGGAAGATCGGTCCGATTGGTCTTGCTGTAGGTGCCTCCCTCACCGCCCCAGTAGATGAAAATAGGAAGAGAACGCGTCCGTTCCGACATGTAGTTAGAGAAAACAAGGTCTAGATTGCCGTCCCGGTTGAGGTCCGCAACGCCGCACTCAATGGGCTGATGTCCCTCGAGCTCGACCTTGCCCTCCTGCGTCGGTGTTCCTTCCGGCGTTCCCCACAGCAGATAAGTTTTTGATGTCCTCACTCGAGTAACGGGATCAAAACTCCCCACCAATATGAAATCCAGATTGCCATCAGAGTTGAGGTCGGCCAACTCCAGATTTCCGGCAGGGAGAACCTCGCTCCAACTTCGCTCCTCAGAAAATCCGGCAGATCCGCCCCAGAAGATCTGGTAGATCCCGTACCAGCTTCCGGGAAACACTAGATCCAGATATCCATCGTGGTTCAGATCCGCAACCCGGTTGTTGGTACACCTCTGGTTCTTCAGAGGCAGGGAGGTGCGCTGGGAGTCCGAGTAGCCGTCTTCACTTCCCCAGAGGATCGTCCCCAACCGTTGCCCCCTTCCGTGGGTAAAGATCAGATCCAGATAGCCGTCCCGGTTCAAATCGGCGGCGCTGGTCCCATTGGCTCCGGGAACGGCTAAATCCTGCTTCCGCTCCGGGGACAGCCCTTCCTGACTGCCCCAGTAGAGGTAACTGACATCGATGTAGGAGTTGGTCAATACCAGTTCGTTGAAGCCGTCGTCATTCAGGTCTGCCACTGCTACGGCATAGGCCCCTTCGCCAGGCAGGGCCGTCATGGAGGCAGGGGAGTAGAAGTGATGCGGATTGCCCCAGTAGATATTGTTCTGTACCTTGCCGTGGTACTTCCCGCTGACTCGATTGACCAGCACCACCTCCTGGTTTCCATCGGAATTCAGATCGGCGACGTTCACACTGGTGGCGTCAAAGCTCTGGAGATCGGTACGCAGATAGGGTGCGAATCCGGTCGGGCTGCCCCAATAGATGTAAGAAGGCACGTCATTGATCGTGCCATTGTGGGAGTTGGCAAAGACCAGATCCTTGTGCCCGTCGCGGTTCAGGTCACCCACGGCGACACCCGAGGCTGCGAGCGTGGGAAGCTCGGTCCTGCGCTCAGGAGAAAATCCCTTGTCTCCGCCCCAGTAGAGATACGAAGCGGGGAGCGACGGGAGATCTACCACCGAAGCGTTCGAGATGACCAGATCCAGATGTCCGTTTCCGTCCAGGTCGGCAATGGCAACATCGGTGGGTCCGAGGGCATCCAGGGTTAGCTTGCGCTTCTGGGTCAACCCGTCCTTACTCCCGAAAAAGACGTAAACACCTTTGCCTGCTGGTTCCTCTTCTCCCTTGGAGGAGGTTGCCACGACGTCGGCATAACCGTCCTTGTCCAGGTCGCCGGAGGCAACACTGCTGGGAGTCGGAACCGGCACTTGATGAGTTCTACCCCCATCGTATTCGCCTGCCGCACCCAGAAAAATCTGAACACCTTGAGCCTGAGGGCTGTTGTTGATGAAGATGAGGTCCACATCGCCATCCCCATTGACGTCGCCGGCAGCCACGTCCCTGGCTCCTTGAGTTGGAATCAGCCCCGGGTTGTCTGGATCGAAACCATTGGAACTTCCCCAGTAGATATAGGACGAAAGGTCAACCTTGGGAGAAATCTTCTCAGCACCCGCCTCGACACCCTGGTTGGCGAAAACCAACTCGAGGTAGCCATCGGAGTTCAGATCCAGAGCAACCACCCCCGCAGCCCACCTGGTGGGCAGTTCGGTGCGACTTCGCGGATGGTAGCCCTCCTGACTTCCCCAATAGACATAAGCGGTTCGTACACCGGGATAGTTGTGGATGTAGTTGCAGAAAACCAGTTCCGGATACCCATCCTGGTTCAGGTCGGCCACGGCGGATCGCCCCCCGCCAAAAGAGGGGAGGCGCGTCACCTGGTTGCTACCGTCCATGAGTCCGTAGACGACCTGAGCCAAGGGGCGCTTTTCCCATAGCTCCGGCAGCAGAGACTTCGGTCCCTTGGGGGTTCCCCAGTAGACCAGGGCGTCCACCACACTCATGTTGTCATGAGAATTACTCATGACCAGATCCACGTGGCCGTCGCGGTTCAGATCCCACTGATTGATGACCTGTATCCGACCTTTCTTGGAAACATACAGGTTCGCACCCGTATCTCCCAGGGCTCCCTCGCTGAATCCCTTGAAGCCTTCATGCCGCACCGCACCATCCCCCGCCGAGGCGATCGGTCCTGAAATACAAAAAAGAACTGCTGCTGTTATGAGGTATCGCTTCACGACCTTACCTGCCCTTCCTCTCTCACAATCAATCTGATCTGAGACATTGCCAACGCGACCGAAGATCCATCCCCCAACTAGCGTGCCGGCGGCTCCGCCTCATGCACACGCTGTGCGAAACCAAGAACTTCCCAAGAGGAGTTCGAAATCTGAGTTTGGCTCCTCAGGTAGGACTCGAACCTACAACCCTCCGGTTAACAGATCGTTCCTGGAGATGAACTCTAAGCCTTTCCAAAACAGTAGGTTGAGTCCGATTCCCTTACTGTTGAAGGACTTTTACTCGCTAGACTCCTGTCAATTATTTCAACTATTTCTGTCATTCGGTACCAATAGTGGCCGCTAAGGTGGCACACTGACCGGCACAGCTTCAATGCACAATGAAGCACTCTCTTCGACTCATGAGAAAACTGAAGGCCCAGAAGCCCTGAGGAATTGTCGAACGAAATCATTTCGTACCTAGAAATGTGTATGCGTCGCCGGGAAGGTGTCAGCCTACAGCGCGGCATGAATTTCGGATTCGGCGGCCACTCTGTGATCCTGATGTCGCTCCGTCAAAATGCTCCGTACAACGACCGTTTTGAAGATGACGGCCAGACTCTCGGGTCATCTCGACACCTACCTTGGAATTGTCGTCGGGTACAAGGGCCAGGACTCTCGATAGCGTCTTCGATCATGAATCTCTGAGCCTCAGCTATCTGAGTCGTCTTTTCAGCGACGCGTGCGTCCTCCAGTAAGGACGCCATCTACGTGTGGCGGTCTTATTGCCTTTGCAGTGAATGCATATCCGCCCGTATGAACCTTGCCCACCAGAGAGGGTCTGATCAAAAAACTGACTTAAAAGTTGGACAGCTTTACAGCGTGAACAAACCTTGCTCTTACCATCTGCTAATGACTGTTGCTGCTGTCGGTGCTCTTCAATCAACTTGGGTGTTTCTATATCCGCGATAGATTGATCGACAATTTTCCGAAGCCTTTCGTCTAATGTCCGAACAGGATCAGAGCCCTTATTAAAACGATTGATCCGCAAAAAACGATAGCCGTAGCTCTCAAGTATCTTCTGACGCTCAACATCCTCAGACTTCATATAAGCCTCACAGTTTGAGGCGTCTACTTCCGGGAGATTCTCAAAATGCTCTTTCAAGCCATCGTACTCGATAATGATCTGTGCATCTTTCTTGGGTCCGCGCACTTTGAGAAGAAAGTCGACTCTGTAAGCAGGGTGTGTGTAGGTTGGGTCGAGTTGCTTCAGGTACTGTCCTAGCTCAAATTGGGCATCGATTTCAACGTTCTCTCCAAGTTGGTCAATAAGTGGCGCTTCACGAAGCCAATGTAAAACCTCAGCCTCCATTGGCGATGAGGGGTCCGTATCACTGATGTCGGGACCCTTTCTGCCTTCCTCGAGGGTGCTATAAAAATGAGAAAGTGCGGTTCCAATTGAACCTGAAAATTCATTAATAGGTTTTGAATGGAAGAAACACACTCTCTCTTTGGCACGACTAAAACCTACGTTTAGTCGTTGCAATCTCAAGACATCTTCAACATCTCCCGAGTTTTCCATATCCTTTGCGAATATGTAATTCAGTTTGTCGCGGTTTTCGGTCGCAACCATACTGTAGAGGATGGTATGGGCCTCCTCGCCCTGACAGGTGTCAAAGGTGAACACTCGTAACTTAAGCTTGTCTATAAGATTTGATGAATCCGTACGTTTCTGTATGCTGTTCCATATATGGCGCTGCTGCTCCGTATGCGGCGTAATCACGCAGACGTCTGGCGGCTCTTCCATTTTGGACAGTTCCCCCAATTCTTTTATGATAGCGGCTGTTTCTGGACCATTGATATTGCCCTGCAGCTCAAGCAAGCCGTCATTTTCTACCTCGGCGAATTGAATAACATCGTCAATCGGCTTTCCGCGGATTTTTACTGCTTGGAGAGCGCCCTCATAAAAATATTCAGAGGAGAACCCAATCAAATCCGGATAGCCACGAAAGTGTTTGCGAAGCATGATTTTTAAATTAGCGATGTGATCGATAAAATCGAGAACACTTGTTTTGATGTCGAACATCTTAATCTGATTGAGCATCGCCTCATTCGGATGTTCCTCATCTCGGAATTTCTCCAAAACAAGGCTCTTGTAATTTTGGTTTGTTGCTATTGAAGCATTCACGGTCTTGACGTTTGAGAATTGGTTTCTGTCACCAAGAACCAAAACTTTCTTAGCCCGAACGAATGATGGCAACGCTTGCGCGATTGAGACTTGGCTGGCCTCATCAATTATCACTATGTCGAAAAGGCCATGTTCCAGGGGAACATATTCTGCGTAATCGCGAATGCCTGAGATGATTATTGGGAAGGCTTCCTGTAAGACTTCAAAAAGGTCTTTGGGGAATTTCTGCTTTTTTCGAATAATTGTTTTGATTTGGGCAGCAACGTTTTTTCTAGTATTGGCAAAATTAACAACCCGGCCATCAATCGTATCTGCCAGACGTCGGGTTTGCAGTTGCTCAAGCTTTTCCAATTCAGCCGAATAATCCATTTCTGGAACCGCTTCAAATGTCCTCGTAATCTCATTTATGTGTTCGCAATGTAAGGCGACCTTTTCCAGACGAGTCCTTACCGGTGAGCTTGAGCCCTCGGCGTAGTCTTCCAAATTCTCCAGGGTAATTCCTATAGCTTCAAAGTCATCGTCTTGATCTTGTTCTAGCGATGATCGGAGTGTGTCGATTGCGTTCTGTGTTGAATTTATGTCCTCGGAATTAATGGTAATGTTCCGAAGATATTGAAAAAGCGCGAGATTTAATTCCGAGGGCTTTGAGATTCTCGCCAACTTAAGATCGGAAATTGCAGCACGGATACCCTCCTCAGCCTTCTGAAGTCTGTCAAAGTGCTTATGGGCATCAATAGCCGAGACACACTCAAATTCAGAGCCGAATTGGCGATCAATGTCCCGCGCTCGGCTTTTGGAAAACAAAAAGCCAAACAGGGGAGAGCGGCAGTTTTGGTACTCGCGTATTAATTGACCCAAGCGGGAAAGGCTACCGACTGAAAAGCCTTTAAAGAACCGCATCGCATGCGTAGTTTTCACTTTTTCCGCACCAGAGTTAATCCGCTGCTGAATCTCAAGCAGATCATCTAAAGAATCGATAGTGAGCGGTTCCCCCAAAACATCAAGAAGGACTCTTATTTCAGAGTTCCCGGTGAAGTCGCCAATCTGCTTTGCCGCAAGGATTCCGCCCGTCAAGCACGGATCGGAAAAAGCGCCTTCCGCATCGTCCAGGACTTCTTCAAACTCTCTTTCATTTCTTTGCGACTGGGCAATTTCCTGGATAGCGATTGCTTTTGATGTCGTATCAACTTCTTCGATATCTGTTTTGATTGAGTTCTCTTTTTGTGCAATCGCCTTATCAAGATCAGAGGATTGTCTAAGGGCCACTTGGTGGCTTTGTTTTAACTGCTGAATCGTTTTAGGAGCCAGGATTTTCGTATATGTGCTGCCCTGCTTGCCGAGCCGGAGAATCGGATCTTGCACCCTTTCACTTAGCCGCACGGTTTTTAGAGTCTGTCGAATTTTGTTTTCGACAACATCGAGAGCCTCCTTTTTGTCTGACAAGACCAGAACATTTTTGTGGTTCAGAATGGCATCAAACACGCAAGCCGTAATTGTGTGCGATTTTCCAGTCCCAGGAGGTCCCTCCACAGCAATGAAGCGGCACCCATCAGAGTTGAGTCCTCTAAGTATTTTTCTTTGTTCCTCATTGAGCGGTACGGGCGATTCGTAAACCAGTCGATCGGGTAGAGGCAATTCACCCCATTCTTTATCGATAGTATCCTCAAATGACTGGCTCTCCGAAAACATAAAGTTCTTAACCAAAGCAATGAAGTCATCAGCGGCTTCTGACTCGCTATCTAAGATTTGCAACAACTCTTCATAATCGTTGAGCAGAGACTCATCTGACTGGTCAAAAGCTGCAAAATGCAAACTGTTATCGATGACGATCTGGGATCGTGAACTTTTTTGCGATCCGAAATCGGTCAAATCAATCGACCCATTGAGAGATAGTGTTGCAGTCAGATCGTCAAGGAGGGTTTGGATTACTGTTAGAAACCTGTCGCCCTGCGACAAGTAAATGATCCGCTCCGGCAACGGGAGAGATACATGATGGCCGATGTCTCGGGAAATTTCACCTGAAGCAAAATCAATTGCCTTTTTGTTAATGAAGAGGTGAGGGTCCGCCCGAACTGTAAAAGTAGATGCAGATAAGCTGACCTCGACAGGAAAATAAAAGAGAGGGTAGCGGCTTTGTCCAAATCTTACCGCGCAGGCATAGATATAGATTTGGAAATTATCCTTAAGCTTGAGGGTGGAGCGAAGTTCGGTTAATTCTTGAAAAAAATCGCCCGTAGTCAAATTCTCAAAATACGAGACGAAACTTCGCCTGATGGGGACGGGGTCGCAGGCATCGTCAATGAGTTCGTCTACCCGATCAAATTGATTGTCGACGATAGCTTCTGCAATTGCGGAAGCCATTGGTTCGGAAATTTGCTCAATGAGACGCTCGCCAAGTTCTTCCTCAAGATTGTAAACATTTTCGTAGCCATCACTTCCTTGGTTCTCAAAGAAAGTGTCAAGTTGATCAATCAGAGGGCTTACAGCAGTCCTCAACAGGTCAGTTTTAAGATGGTTTAAAATGTGGTCTGAGTATCTTTCCGGATCACTTGATAGATCCTTGCGACTTTCACGAGCGGTTACCTTCGCATCATCTTTAATTCGCGATAATTCCTCTTCAGTAATGGCCCCAATCTGTCTTTGGATGACCTCGAATAAATTCTTACTTAGGCGCGATCTATATTTATCCCGTCGGACAATGATTTCGAGGGAAAGATCAGAACCCAAAGGCTGTGCAAGCTTCTTCCAAATGTCACGGTAAAGTTCAGGGTATTTTGCTAGTGATACTCCAGTAAGAATACCCGTTCGATCACGCGAAGAAATTGAGCGTTTGGGTGCTCGGGACTTTTTAAAGTCGTGTCTAAAAAGTCTCGAAAGTAGCTACAAATCGATCTAACCCAGGTCGGAGGTTCGGTAAACTTGTTCAAAGTAGCGCTCCCCAACAACAGTTGGTAATGACAAGAGACTCATCTCTTTCCTCGTCGTCTTGCCCCTTTACAGCCAAGTAGGTCGGCCACTCCATTGGCGACATTCTCACCCGGTGCTCAGGAAGTCGATAACTCGTGATGACTTTTCGGACAACTTCTCAAAGAACACAAGAAACTAGCCCGCATTTCTCATCGCTGGTCTACTGCGCCGCCGCAATCATCCGCCCTGGCTGTGTTACGCTCGGTCGGCCTCCTCGACGTACTGTCAAAGTACGACTGCGGTGGCCTCGGTCGCAAGCCTTGCCAGGACGGCCCTTGCAGCGCCTCGCTACGACAAGCGATGAGAAATCCGGGCTAGGTACATAGAGAACAGAGTAGCGGCCACAGCCAGTAAAAAACCGCTCCGAATGTCCAGACGGTAATCGCGGCAAATATACAGAACCTCTGCCAGGGGAATCCCCTCGCATCGGGCAGACAGCAGTATTCATCCTTTAAAATTTTGGGCCATGCCCCTCCGCTAGGAGGGATACTGCAAACATGATTTAGATTTAGTCCTTCTTTGGGAAATTTGGGGTCTACTAGTTTTGCAAGCAGGCTGGATGCGGCAGATACTCGACGCGATGCCATTCCGCGCTCCTGAAATTCTAGCCAAACGAAAAGCCATACAAGAACACCTGTGATGACAATCATGAGGACCAGCCCGGAACTATAGGTAGGGCGTGCTGGTAGCTGGCTCATCGCGGCGAGGAGGGCCGACAGATAGAGGGCAGTGGCCACCCATGCAGTTCGCTCCTTCCCGCGGCGGTACTCCTCTTGGTAGTCGCGTAACCCCCTGAGATAGCGAATCAGATTCTCTCTCTCGTCCATCAACCACTCCTTTTCCTATAAAATCGCTTCAGCGCTCCGGCCTCAATGGCTTCCTGCTCTTTCTTGTCCAGAAGAGCTGCGATCTCCTCAATGCTCCAGGCGTGATCGGAGACACCGGCCTCCATCGCTGGCGTCACTCGAAGACTGCGATGGATGCGAGCGAAGTTGTAGTACATGAAGTGAAGACTCACGGCGTGGGCCAGGTTCTCGACCTTCTTGCTGAAAGCATTGGTCAACCGAGTGAATCGGCGCATGCTCATTCTCATGTTCAAGTTCTGTCTTTCCACGATGCTGGTTGAAACATGATCCGGGTCCGGGTCGCCCATGAAGGGCTGGTGCGTTACTCCGATACACTTGGCTGGACTGTAACGCTTGTCCGGTTCGGGATCTGCGCCATACAGCTTGTGGAGCATAGAGTAATCGATATCCGCACCAAAGGCACCCTCTACGGCCTCCAGGCACATCTTGTGCCCGTCTGTGGTCAGCTGAATTCGTAAACGAGCAAATCAACGAGCGTCTGAAATCTGCTCTCGCTGGCACGGAGGGTACCCAACTAGACACCAATACTCCGGAATCCGCTCCGACGGACGAGACGCTCGGAGATACGGAGGGTGAGAAGAAAATTGTCACCACCGTGGAGGAACTGGAAGCCTACTCCATAGTGAAGGCGATTCTCCGAGAGGTCGTAGATCCAAAGCGAGTCGCCCAAAGAGACAAAAGGTCCTACTTTAGCGTGCTGCTGGATGACAACAACCGAAAACCGCTCTGTCGCCTCTGGTTCAATTCAGGCCAGAAGTACGTTGGTCTTTTCGACAAAGACAAGAAGGAAGAGCGGGTCGCGATTGACGGCTTAGATGAGATCTTCGACCTTGCCGATCGGCTGAAGGCGACAGTTGCTTCGTACAACTGAACTGGCTCCCTGCTGCCCGTCCCTAAACTCCAGAAACCTCAGCCCCCTCAGGCTCACCAGGATCTCATGGTCCAGCTGACGTGTGATTCCCTGCCAGGCTGGTCCAGATGACCAACTTCGTCATTGGTTCGGGATTGAGTTGGCAACGTATTTAGAGCCGACCGGAAAGGGTTCGAGTCCCTGTGTCGCACTGGGTGGCCCTGTGTCACTTTTGTCGTCGCATTTGGACGATCTCAACCGGACTCAACGAGGAACAGGCAACAGGTCACCCTTTTGTGATTGGTGCAGCCCTATCCCTGTGCCAGATTTGTGCCAACTTTCAGTAGAAACAATAGAAATCAGTCGGCCTCGGCAGAAACATGCGACCAAGGCCAACCAGGCTCTGAAGTCTACATTTCCAGCAAGATAGGGCGAGATCCACGTGGGATAAAGATGGTAGCCCCAACGGGAGTCGAACCCGTGTTACCGCCTTGAGAGGGCAAATGAGCAGTTTCACGTAACTAGTTTAAAATCATATAGATAATTGATTCTATTAGAGTTAGGTCGATTCCTCCATTTCTACTATTTCCCTCATTTCAACGTATTTTACCCTGTTTCGGCCACCAAATGGGCACCAGATGGCCACCAAGTTCAACCGGAGTCCACTCCAGAGTTCATTCCGCTCTCTACGCCCAGATCGTCGAGCGAGTGCACGACTGATTCAAGATACCCGGGCGACAGATGCGAGTACCGCGCCGTCATCTTCGGATCCTTGTGGCCGAGGAGTTCTTGAACCGCCCGCTGAGGCTGCCCCTTCATCGTAAGGTAGGAAGCGAAATGGTGACGGAGATCATGCAGGCGAAAATCCTTAATGCCTACTCTTGAGCAGGCCTTTTTGAAGGCGACTGAAACCTTTGCTGGCTTGATAGGCTTGCCATCTTGTTCACGAAACAGATAGGGTGAATCTACACGAGGCGGTAGGCTCTCGATGACCTCCCAGACCGTTCTGTTCATGGGAATAGCCTTCCGTTCGTTGTTCTTGGTCTCCTCAAGAACAATAAGGCGCTGCCTTCGATCGATGTTTGATATTCGCAAGCTCAAGATCTCAGAGCGGCGCATGCCGGTATTCATGTCGATCAGTACGATTGGCCTGAGCCACGCAGGGCAGGCGTTCAACAGCGTTGGGATCTGTTCCAGCTCTAGGTAACGGACTCGTCCTGGTAGAGTCTTCAGGGGCTTTACGTCAGCAATCTGATTGGTTCGGATCTTTCCCCACTCGACCGCCTTCATGACGATGTGCTTCAGGAGCCACAACTCCTTATTAATCGTGGCCGGAGCTTTACCTTGGTCGATGCGCTGACCTCGATAGTCCTCAACCTGCTCTCTGGAAATCTGGTTGAGGGGGGTCCTGCCAAAAACGGGAATGAGCTGTTTCTGGATGATGCCCTCTTCCCTCTCATAGCTGCCTAGGCTTCGACTAGTTCTTGAGTAGCTCAGATATTGTTGCTTGATCTCTGAAAGATAGTAGTCAGACTCTGGGAAGATGCCGTCGAATTTCTGCCTCCGGATGTCGGTCATCCGCGATTGCAGGGCTTCTGCGGCCTCGCGCTCATTATAACCCACTCGCTCTCGCTTCCGGATGCCCTCAGCGTAGTAGTCCACGTACCAAACCTTCCGGCCTTTTCGGTCATTCTTGTGAAAGATGCTTCCCACGACAACGCTCCCTTCCCGCGATCCAGGTAGTGTATTGGGGTCAATACCAGTGGCCTTCGCTTTAGGGCAATGTTAACCAGAGACCCTGACCGCCCAGGAGCAGCTCCCCAGTGCGAAGGAAGAGATCAGTGAGGCAGTTGCAATTGCCATGGGTGTTGGGGCTGCTTCGGTTGTAGATCAGACGGACCACGTCGCGGAAAAGCTGCAGACACGACATTTCGAATAATAACGATGTCGATGGATGTCACAGGATAGCGAAGCGGCATGTCCTCGCCGCTACAAACACCTCAGACTGAGACGATTGGGGGAAGTGGGCCTACACCACAAAAGGGGTCCTGGTTAGGGGGGAGGTTTCCGTTCCCAGGACCCCTTTGCATGGAACACATAGGTTAGTGTGTTAGATGTCTGCGGCTCTGGGAAAGTTCGATCTGAGGATCAAAAAAAGTTCGAAAAATTGTGACCGGGAATGAATCATTTAGAGCTCGGGCGGATCTTGCTCGAAAGGATGGGAGATTTTGTCTTTTTCCACCTGGGTGTCGACGCCA
>Ga0310121_10000876_pt1 | contig 31902 bp, 18 predicted proteins | sample CB27_Tmax_986_MG_FD_203504 | JGI IMG/M metagenome (GOLD analysis project Ga0310121, IMG submission 203504) | Marine microbial communities from Western Arctic Ocean, Canada - CB27_Tmax_986 | ecosystem: Environmental > Aquatic > Marine > Oceanic | place: Canada: Western Arctic Ocean | collected... | reverse complement strand
ATCTCGGCGGGGGTCGGCGGCATGAGGCCTCCGTCGTACCAGGTCAACTTGACCGGTGGCAGATTGCCGCGGGCGGCAAATTCGTAGTAGACCAACGCCGCCAGCGGGTATGTTTCACGATTGGGGGTTCCGTCCACCTCGGACCCTTCGGAAGTGGCGATCGCTTCGATGGCGATGGGACTGCCCAACTGCAGCGCCCAAACGGGGTGATCGATGATGTGACAACCCATGTCACCCAGGGCACCGGTGCCAAAGTCCCACCAGCCGCGCCAGTGAAAAGGGGCGTAGGCAGGATGATAGGGACGTCGGGGTGCCGGACCGAGCCAGAGATCCCAGTCCAGCGTCGCGGGGGTGGGCGGCGTCTCCGGCGGGCGGCGAATTCCCTGCTTCCAATATTTTCCGGGTCGGTCCGTCCAGCAATGGACTTCGCGAATTTCACCGATCACGCCAGCCCGGATCCACTCGATCGCCAGACGCGGGCCCTCGGAGGCGTGACCCTGATTGCCCATCTGCGTCGCTACCCCGTACTTTCTGGCAGCCCGGGTCAGTTGGCGCGCTTCGTAAACAGTGTGGGAGAGAGGTTTTTCGCAATAGACGTGTTTACCGCGCTGCATGGCGGCCATCGACGCGACGGCATGCAGATGATCCGGTGTTCCGACGGTCACCGCGTCAATGTGATGCTCCTCGCGATCCAGCATCTCGCGAAAATCCTTGTACCGCCGGGCCTGGGGGAACATTTCATAGTTTCGAGCGGCACTCACATCATCCACGTCACACAAGGCCACGACGTTGGCACCCAGTTTGGCGACCTGGCGGATGTCGTCGCCGCCCATGCCGCCGGCGCCGATGCCTGCAAAATTGATGCGGTCACTCGGTGCCGTGTGAGCGGGACCCCCGAGCACGTGTCGCGGTACCACCATGAAGGAAAAAGCGGAGGCGGCGGTTGTGGTGGCGAAGGTCCGCCGTGAGTGCAGTCGGCCGCGCGGGGAAGCGGATTTCGGGATCATGATGGAGGGTCCTTGTCGGCAGAGCAAAATTCTGTGGTTCCCACCGGCTACAGCGGGCGGGTCGGGCCCCGCGGCGAGCGAAAAGCCCGTCCGGCGGGGTGCACGTTCCATTGGTGTGCGGGTTGTTTTGCGCTGAAAGGATCATAAACTATCGACTCGGGGTCCGAAACTGACGGATCCTGTGAAGCGGGAAGCGGACGACGCTACGTGTTATCAGACTTGATGTTATGCTGCGGGTTTCGGTGTCGGGCCGGTTCCTGCAGGAAACGCCTGCCCGGCCCAGCTGGGCGATTTTTTTGCTCCCCAACCATCGCCGGGAGTCGGCAGCCAGGTTTGCCGATGCAACGGCCTCTCGAACATTCCAGGTGAACTGACGTGGCAAAAACGTACTTTGTGACCGGAGGAGCGGGAAATATTGCCTGCCAATTGACGTTTCCGTTGGTGCAGGCCGGGGAGCGGGTGGTGTTGTTTGACATCGCAGAGATGCCCGCCAGTGCGGTCGCTGACGGTTGCCAGTACGTGCAGGGTGACATTACCGACAGGGAGCAGATAGGAAACGCCATCGGACGCTATGCACCCACCACGGTCCTGCACCTGGCGTCCCTGCTGTCAGGTTCGACCGAAGAGGACCGCGAACTGGGCTGGCGGGTGAATGTGGACGGGGCTTTTGGTCTGTTGCAGGAATCGCTGCGTCAGGGCGTCCAGACGGTTGTGTTTCCCAGTTCGCTGGCAGCCTACGGCGCGCCGTTGCCGGTCCCGGTGCCCGAAGATCACCCGCAGTGGCCTCACAGTCTTTACGGAGTCACCAAAGTAGCCATCGAGCGACTGGGCAACTATTACCACCAGCAACATGGACTCGATTTCCGCTGCCTGCGTGTGCCCATCGTGATTTCCGCGCAGGCCCGACCCGGCGCAGTCAGCGGGTACGTGTCGCGGGCCTACATTGCTGCCTGTCAGAACAAACCGTTTGTGTTTCAGGTCCGCGAGCAGTCGAGCCCGGCCTTGATTTACATCAAGGACGTCGTGCGCGCCATCGTCAGCCTGGCGACCGCCGAAGAAAGCCGCCTGAGTCGGCGGGTCTACAACGTGCAGGCGCTTTCACCGACTGCCGGACAGATCTGCGCCGCGATTCAAGCCAGACGGCCGGAGTCTGAACTCCGTTTCCAAACCGACCCGGCCGTCGTCGCGCTCATCGACTCCTGGCCGGTCCGCTTCGACGACCCCTCGGCGCGTCGCGACTGGGACTGGCAGCCCGAGTATGGACTGGAAACCATGTCAGACGACTTTTGCCAGCAACTTGCCCGGCCCGGCCCGGCGGGCTGAGTCGTCTGCCCAAACGGCTTGCTGTACGGTTCTTACGGGGGCACGGGGGTCGATAAGTCCACCCGGTGGCTGTCATTTCCCGCTTCTCGAGCCGAGCCACCTTCTGCTTGGAACCAGTCGCCGGCCGAAGTCGATCTTTTCCCGGATGGGCCGCTTGGCATATGCTTCGCCACAGTTTCCTGCCACCCCGGCACATTGAGAAGCGATTTTTTTCAGGAGAGCTAGGATGCCCGAGAAACCTACTCCGACCACGGTCGATCAATTGAGTTGTGAGCAGGCCGAGTTTCTGATTCAGATGATTGCCGAAGTCGAAAAGGAAGAAGCCGAGTCGGAACCGGACGAGTAGCCGGCCCGCTGCAACAGGCCGCCAGGCCCGGCAATCCGTGCAGTCGGTGTTGTTCTCGCTCCCAGTCGGCCGGCGCGTTACAATGACGGGGAGTTGTCGCCTCCGAAATTCCCCTGTCGAACTGATGCGATGAACGTGCCGACAAAATACTGGCACCGCCTGGACGATGGCCGGGTGCAGTGCGACCTGTGTCCCCGCTATTGCAAACTGCACGAGGGCCAACGCGGCTTTTGTTTTGTGCGAGCCTGCCAAGAGGGCGAAGTGGTGCTCACCACCTACGGGCGCTCGAGCGGGTTTTGCGTTGATCCGATCGAAAAGAAACCATTGAACCATTTTTTGCCCGGTACCCCCGTGCTTTCCTTTGGCACGGCCGGCTGCAACCTTGGCTGTCGTTTCTGTCAGAACTGGGACATCAGCAAGTCCCGCGAAGTCGATACCCTGGCCGACCAGGCGTCACCCGAACGAATCGCTCACGCGGCTCACCGCCTGGGGTGTCGCAGTGTCGCCTTCACCTACAATGATCCGGTGATCTTTCACGAATACGCGATTGATGTGGCGGCCGTCTGTCACGAGTTCGGAATCAAAACGGTGGCCGTCACGGCGGGTGAAGTCTGCGCCGAACCGAGGGCCGAGTTTTATCGTTACGTGGATGCGGCCAACGTGGACCTGAAGGCGTTTACGGAATCCTTTTACAAGAACATCTGCGCCAGCCATCTGCAGCCCGTGTTGGAAACCCTGGTCTATCTGAAGCGGGAAACGGATGTCTGGCTGGAGATCACCAACTTGCTGATTCCCGGGGAAAACGACTCGGTTCAGGAGCTGGAAGAGATGACCACCTGGATCGTGACGGAACTCGGTGCTGATGTGCCGGTCCACTTCACGGCCTTTCACCCTGACTGGCGGATGCAGGATAAACCGCGCACCCCGCTGGAAACCTTGCGCCGCGCCCGGGACATTGCGCGCAAGAACGGCATCCGCTATGCCTACACGGGCAACGTGCAGGACCAGGAAGGGGGAAGCACCTACTGTCACGAGTGCGGTCAGCTTGCGATTGGTCGCGACGGGTACGTGCTGGGCCGGTGGAACCTGGACGAAGGCGGCGCCTGCCGGGCGTGTGGGACCGAATGTGCCGGTCTCTTTGACGGTCGGCCGGGCAATTGGGGGTCACGTCGACTGGCGGTGCAACTCGGCGACGGTCAGTGAAGCGGGTCGAACGTCGATCCGTGCCGCTTTGGCATTGTATCGCTTTGACAGGCCGCGTCCGGTCGGGACGATCACCGGGACTGGTAGGGGCCGCGCGAATGGGAGATTCGAACATGCAACGTCGGCTGGGAACACTGCTGCTGCTGGGCGTGCTGGGTTGTGGGTCGCACAAGGGCGATGCACCCGGGGTCGCTGCCGGTACCGGCCGGAGTATCACAACAGAAGATTCTGTGGCCGCGTTGGAAAAGCTTGGCGCCAGGATCAGGAGAAATGAACAGGGCGAGGTCGTGGGGGTCGAGGCGGGCAGCCGGATGACGGATGCGGGCTTGGTGCACCTTGAGCGTCTGGCCGGCTTGAAGTGGCTCAACCTCTACCGGGTGTCCGGCATCAGCGACGCGGGGCTGGCGCACCTGGCGGGCCGGAGCAGCCTGAGGCAGCTCTACCTGGAAGGCACGCCGATCACTGACGCGGGGTTGGTCCATCTTGCGCGCCTGAACCACCTGCAGGAACTGCACCTGGGCGACACCCGGATCAGCGACGCGGGTTTGCTGCAGCTGGCGGAGCTGGGCGACCTCAGGGAACTCACCCTGGACGGCACCCGGGTCAGCGACGCGGGGCTGGTGCATTTGGGGCGGTTGCGAAACCTGCAGTCGCTCTTTCTGTACCACACCCGGGTCACTGCTGCGGGGTTGGCCCAACTGAAGGACCTGCAGCTCAAAAAACTGTCCGTGCCGCAGCGCGCGCACACGGATCTCGGCCTGAAACACTACCTGGCCGCCCTGGGGGCACCCGCAAAACTTGACCTGAAAGAATGGGCAACCACCGACGCGGGACTCGCTCACCTGGAGGGGCTGGCCAGCCTGCGTCGGCTCAGTCTTGTCGGCACTCAGGTGACGGATGCGGGGCTCGCGCATCTTCAGCAGTTAAGTGGCCTGGAGGAACTGTACCTTCCCCGGCAAATTACCGATGCCGGACTGGTGCACCTTCGGGAGCTAACGAGCCTGCGGGTACTTCATGTGCCCAGGGAAATTACCGACGCCGGAGTGGCCCACCTGGCGGGCCTGACCAGGCTGCAGGAACTGCGTCTGGCGTCCCTGATCAGCGACGCCGGACTGGTGCACCTGGCGGGAATGACCGACTTGCGGAGGCTCGATCTCACCGGCACCAAGATCACGAACTCGGGACTGGGACGACTGCAGGGCCTAGCCAGGCTGGAGATGCTCCAGCTTGATTTCACGGCGGTCACCGACGCGATTTCCGCTCAGCTTCAAGGTCTGGGACACCTGACCTACCTGGGTCTCATCGGCGCTCCGGTGACCGACGCGGACGCCGCCGAACTGAAGAAAGTCCTGCCCTACTGCGAAATAAAACGCTGACCGCACAGGACGGAAACCGTGTGGCCCTTAACAAGCCGTGGAGGGCTTGAGATTACAGGCACTGCTGACGACGTGGCCCGGGGCCGTCGACCTGAAAACTAGGTCAGGATGTCTTGGACCACCTTCCCGTGGACGTCGGTCAGCCGGAAGTCGCGGCCCTGGAAACGGAACGTCAGCCGCTCGTGGTCGATTCCCAGCAGACGCAGTACGGTGGCCTGCCAGTCGTGCACGTGGACGGGCTTTTCGGTCGTGTTGTAGCTGAAGTCGTCCGTGTCACCGTACACCATGCCGGGGCGAATTCCTCCGCCACTCATCCAGATGCAAAAATTCCGCGGATGATGGTCGCGGCCACGCACCACGACGTCATTGATATTGCCCTGGCAGTAGACAGTCCGGCCAAATTCGGCGCCCCAGATGATCAGCGTGTCTTCCAGCAGGCCGCGCTGCTTGAGATCCTTGACCAGCGCGGCGGCTGCTTGATCGGTATCCTGGCATTGCGCTTTCAATCCAGTGCTCAGGTTGTTGTGCTGATCCCAGCCCGCGTGCATCAACTGGATGAATCGCACGCCTTTCTCCGCCAGTCGCCGGGCGAGCAGGCAGTTGTAGGCGAATGAGCCTCGGCGCGACACGTCGGGGCCGTATGAATCCAGGATATGCTGGGGTTCCGTGTTGACATCGGCCAGTTCGGGAACCGAGGTCTGCATCTTGTAGGCCATTTCGTACTGACCGATCCGGGTCGCGATTTCGGGGTCACCGACGGCCTCCTGCCGGAGTTGGTTCAAACGGCCCAGGTCGTTCAGCAGGCCACGGCGGAATTGGCGGCTCATGCCCGGCGGATCGCTGATGTACAGGACCGGGTCGCCATCACCGCGAAACTTGACACCCTGATGTCGGCTGGGCAAAAAGCCGCTGCCCCAGTACCAGTCGTAAAAAATCTGCCCGCAGCTGGAATTCCGGTTGACCGAGGTCATGACACAGAAGGTAGGCAGCTCGTCGTTGACACTGCCCAGGCCATAGGAGAGCCAGGCTCCGAAGCTGGGCCGGCCCGGTTGTTCCGAACCGGTTAGAAAGAACGTGAGTCCCGGCGCGTGATTGATCGACTCGGTGTGCATCGATTTGATCAGGCAGATGTCGTCGGCAATCGACGCCGTGTGGGGCAGGAAATCGCTCAGCCACATGCCGCATTGGCCGTGCTGCCGAAAGGGCGCGATGCCGGGTAGCAGGGCCAGCTCTTTTTGACCGGAGGTCATGGTCGTCAGCCGCTGTCCCATGCGGACACTGTCGGGAAGCGGTTGGCCGCTCATCTTTTTCAACTCTGGTTTGTGGTCGAACAGGTCGACCTGCGACGGTGCCCCGTTGTGCAGCATGTAAATGACCCGTTTGGCGCGCGGGGCAAAATGGGTTCCGCCTAAAACACCGCCTGTGCCACTGCGGCCGGAGCTTGCCGTGGCGCTGTCCTGTCCCAGCAGCGCGGCCAGGGCGGCCGTGCCCAGACCCAGGCTGCTGCGGCCCAGTAGCTCCCTTCGGGTGATCGATCGTTGAAATGCTGATTGCCTGTCCATCGGTTTATTCCCGGGTGATCGTTTCGTCCATGTTCAACAGGACGTTCATGACGCTGGTGTAGGCCGCCAACTCGACGCTGTCCCCACGCGGTTCGAGCCGGGTCTGACCCACGGACAGTAGCGCCTCGGCCGCCTCCGGGCGGTCCTGGAAATGTTCCCGCGCCCGCTCAAGACACCCCTCCAGCACGCTCTGTTCGGTCTGGCTGGGCCAGCGCGACGTGGCGATACGAAAGGCCGTTGCCAGCCGTCGGCCGGATGCCTGGTCTGCCAGGTTTAAAATGCGCCGGGCCAGCAGGCGAGCCGCCTCCACATAGGTCGGGTCGTTCAGCAGCACCAGCGCCTGCAACGGGGTATTGGTCCGTCGTGGACGGACGCTGCATACCTGGCGATCGGAATTGTCAAACACATTCGTGGGACCCGTGCTGCGGCGCCAGAACGTGTACAGGGTGCGGCGATAAAGGTCCTGGCCATAGTCGGGCGTGTAGCGAATCTTTCCAAAGCTGAATTCGGACCAGATTCCAGGGGGCTGGTACGGTTTGACCGAAGGTCCGCCGATCCTCTCCACCAACAGGCCGGAAAATGCCAGGGCCTGATCGCGGAGTATGTGGGCGGGCAGGCGAAACCGCGGTCCGCGGCTCAACAGGCGGTTCTGCGGGTCCAGCCTGAATGCTTCGGGAGTGGCCCGGGAGCTTTGCCGATAGGTTTGACTGGTCACCAGTTTTCGCAGCAGGGCCTTGCGGTCCCAAGCCAGGTGGACGTATTCGGTGGCCAACCAGTCCAGCAGGTCCGGGTGACTGGGAAGTTCGCCCTGGGAACCGAAATCCTCGCTGGTCGCCACCAGCCCGACGCCAAACAGGGACTGCCAGTAACGGTTGACGGCCACCCGGGCCGTGAGTGGATGCTCAGCGTCCAACAGCCAGCGCGCCAGACCCAGCCGATCGGCCGGAGCGCCCGGCGGTAAGGCAGACAGCGCGGCAGGCACCTGGGGTAACAAATTTTCGCTCTCGTCCGGTTGATCGTAGCGGCCCCGGACCAGGAGGTAGGTCGCGCGTGGTTCTGCCCGCCGCCGCATGACCATCGTTTCCACGTAAGACACGTTTTCCAATTGCAGTCGACGCCCCTCCAGTCGGCGGATCTTCTCCGCCAGGTCCCGGAATTCAGGCAGGGACTTACGATAGAGTCCGGTCAGACGCTGTTGTTGTGCGGGTGTTCGCTGATCGACAGTTGTTTTCAGAATCGGGGCGATGTCCGGGGGCAGTCCTCCGTGCGCGGACTGGAAGTAAAACCCGCCGGTCCCGGTCCGGTTCGTGATTTTCATGAGCAGGTGGTGCGTTCCCGGCTCCAACTCGAGGGTGACTTTTTCCTGATCGGTATCCGCGCCCGCTTTGGTCAACTTGTTCAGCAGGGGGCCTCCGTTGAGCCACAAGCGGATCCCGTTGTCTGCCCCCAGGGTCAATTCCACCGAGGCGGGTGCCGTGACATCCACCTGGCGATACGCGTAACCAACATTCGCTGGTGGTAGCGGCATGGTGATGATTTGGTCATCCGGCCAGTCCTGCGTCTGCCAAACCTTGTCACCGTAGACGCGGGAGGCATCACCCGTCTCTTCGGGGCCGAACCGTTTTCCGTGGCCGTGGCCCACACTGTCGGCCCGGATCGGTCCGAGGTACTTCCAGGGACCCCAGGATAGCGGCGCCTGCCCGCCGGCCAGCAGTTGATCCTCCCACGCTTGCCGGTCGGGGGGCTGCCTGTCGGCTGAGGCGGTGGCAAACATTGCGTTGCGGTTCGCCAGGCGGCCTTCGATCAGACGGAGTTCCTGTATCTTGTCCTTCACCGGGACCTTGAGGACCGGGTGAGCCATGAGACCGCTGTCGATGCTGCCGGTTTCGTCGATCTGATTGAAGTAGGCGAACAAGCGGTAAAATTCCTTTTGCGACAGTGAATCGTACTTGTGGTCGTGGCAACGGGCGCAGCCGGCCGTCAGTCCCAGCCAGACCGTGGCAGTCGTTTCCACGCGGTCGATCACGTATTCCACACGGGACTCTTCCGGAATGCGGCCTCCCTCGCCGTTCAAGGGCACATTGCGGTGGAACCCGGAGGCGATCTGTTGATCGATCGTGGGATTTTTTAGCAGGTCGCCGGCCAGTTGCTCGGTCGTGAACCGGTCGAAGGGCAGGTTCGCATTGAATGCCTCGATCACCCACCGGCGCCAGGGCCACATCGTGCGGGTCGAATCACCCTGGTAACCGTTCGTGTCACCGTAACGGGCCGCGTCCAGCCATGTCCAGGCCAGGTGTTCCCCCAGGCGGGGTGACGCCAGCAGACGGTCGAGTTGTTTTTCATAGGCGTTGGGTGAGTCGTCCTCAAGGAACGTGTCCAACTGGTCCAGCGTAGGTGGCAGTCCGGTCAGATCAAAACTCACGCGCCGCAGCAGTGTCTCTTGAACGGCCGGCGGCGCCGGGTTGTGTTGCTCGCGTTCCAGACGCGCGAGCACAAAACGGTCGATGGCACCCAGCGGCCAGCCTGCGTCAGCGACGGCGGGCAGCCGCGGTCGAAGCGGAGGTTGCCAGGACCAGTGTTCCTGCCAGGTGGCTCCCTGCTGAATCCAGTGTCGCAAGCGATCGACCTGGGCGGGTTTCAGTGGCGCGCCTTTTTCGGGTGGTGGCATCCGCTGGTCGGGGTCGTTGCTGGTCACCCGCCGCAGCAGTTCGCTCAACTCCGGCTGGCCCGGCGTGATCGGAATCTGGCCCGATTCGGCTGCGCCGAACAGTCCCTCCGGCAGATCAAATCGTAAACCGGCTTGCCTGGCGGCCCGGTCGGGTCCATGGCACTCGAAACATTGATCGGACAGGATTGGCCGGATCTCGCGGGCGAATTGGACCGGTGCGCTGGACTGCCCACGTGCTAATGGTGTGGTGACCAGCAGTAGCAGGACCCAACCGGCCCGGCGCAGGGGGCAGCCCGGTCGGCAGTGGCGACGATCGAAGACTTCCAGCACAAGGGCCGTGGGTTTCATGATGCTGCTTGCCAGAAGGCGACTACGAACGGGAAACACGACACCGGGAAATCAGGTAGATTTCCCCCCGCACCGGTTTGTGTCGGAACATGCTATGGGTTTGTGTGCCTGCCGGAGGCGTCAGGCTGTGGTGGACTTCCGCATCCGTGCCTGGCATCGGGATCAGGGGGCGGGTAGCCTTGTTCAGTCTAATTGTGGTCGCGAAGTGGATCAACCTGTATAGACGGAGCAGGGCGGCTTGTGCGGCCCGTCTGTCGCTGATGATGCCCACCGGATGGACGGGTTTCCAGGCCGGTGGGCTCTTTGGTGGTTGCACCCGGGTCAGCAGTTTTGCATAATCCCGGGGCGAAACATTTCCACGTTGCGGGTTCCAGAAAGGTGAGCGGGGTTCTATCCGATGAAAGCCACGGTGAGAGTGCAGACTGATCGGTTGATTGCGCAGGCTTCGGACCTGCTGCGAGGACATTTTATCGAGCACGTGCACGGCTGCATGGAAGGTGGAATTGTCGACGAAGAGTCTTCACTCGTCGACCAGCAGGGTATACGTACCGATGTGCGGGATTATTTCCGCGAATTGAAGCCTGGGATACTGCGCTATCCCGGGGGTAACTTTTCCTGCGATTACGACTGGCGTCAGGGGGTGCTTCCCCGGGAAGAGCGACCCCGCCGCTACAACTACGGCACGCGCACGACCGAAAGTTACCGGTTCGGCACGCACGAATTTGTCGACTACTGCCGCCAGACCGGCGCCGAACCGATGCTCACGGTCAACGCGGGTAACGGATCGGCAGACCTGGCTGCCGACTGGGTCGCTTACTGCAATGCCGACGGAGACAACCAGTGGGCAGCCCAGCGACGCGCCAACGGCTATGAGAAACCGTTTGGAGTGGAGTACTGGGCCATTGGTAACGAGGTCTACGGCGACTGGGTGCCCGGGACGAAGACGGGGTCCGAGTACGGCGCCTTCCTGAAGGAAACGGTCAAGAATATGAAATGGTCCGACGAGAAAATCAAGATTGTCGGTATGGCGACCGGACAATGGATGCCCGATTGGGATCGCGCTTCGATCGACGCGACCGTGGACCTGGTCGACTACGTCTCGCTGCACATCTACGTCGGCCGACAGGACTACTACAACTGCGTGGGCAGTCCTGTCGTGATCCAGAAAGGGATCGACATTGTGCGCGGCGCGATCGAGAACGCGGCCTCCAAGAAAAATCTTACGCGGTTGCCGAAGATTGCGCTGGATGAATACAACGTCTGGTATCGCACGACGCACTTTCCGGACCGGTTGGACGAGCAGTTCAATCTGCAGGATGCGTTGGCGTTGGCCGGCGTTCAGCATGTACTGTTTCGCAATGGGAATGACGTGGGGATGGCGTGTATCTCGATGGTGGTCAACGTGCTGGGCCTGATTCGTGCCAATCCGAAATCCGCCTTTCGCCAGACGATCTACTGGGTGATGAAGATGGTGGCGGATTACTACACCAGTGAAGTGGTCGACTGTTTCGTCGACTGCCCGAGTTTCAACTGCCGTCACCCGAAATACTTTGCCGGGGTGGTCGAGATCGACGAGGAGGGTCGCGAAATCGAGACGGAAAGTCAGAAGATCGCGATGATGGAGTACGAGGGCCTGCCCTATCTGGACGTCTGTACGATGTACGACAAGCAGCGCCGGCGGTTGGTGCTGTCCGCCGTGAACCGGCACAAGACGCAGGCCATCGACGCGAATATTCTTGTCCTGGGGAGCCAGTTGACCGGCAGCCTGACCGGAGAGACGCTGACCGGAAAGTCAGTGAAGACCCGCAACACGTTTGGAAGTCCGGATTCGGTCCAGCCGACGGCGGTCCGCAAGCGTTCGGCGTCCAATGAATTTAATTACCGCTTTCCACCCCACTCATTTACGGTTCTGAGCGTGGGTCCTGAGAATCCCACGCGGAAGAAATAAAAGAGCGGACCCGGTGCAGTGACCGTTGTGCCATACCTGCTGGCCAGTGCGGTTCGGCTGCGGCTTATTTCAGCACGCGGAGTTTGATGTTCCTGTACCAGCAGTCGCTGCCGTGGTCCTGCAGGCCGATGTAGCCCGAGCGGGGATGGTCACTGTAGGCAACGTCGAATTTGTGGCTGGTTCCGTCGGGTCGCAGGAATGGTTCGGTAAACTGGCTGGCGTCCATGCTGGAGACCGTCTTGCCGTTGATGGCCACGCGGATGTCGCTTCCCCGGCATTCTAATTCCAGTTCATTCCACCGGCCGGCCGGGTGCATCGCGTTTTCACTCGGTTTCACCAGGTCATAGATCGCGCCCGTGTCGTGGTAACCCGCGGTGGTCGTGTCGTCGATGGCGATCTCCAGACCATTGAAACCGATGTCCCTGCCCGGCCTGGGTTCCAGCGAGAACGTTCTGAAGAAAACACCACTGTTGCAACCGTTGCTGAGTTTGAAATCGAGTCGCAGGATGAAGTTCTCCCATTTTTTTTCGTGAACCACCATGTAGTGCCCACAGCCGTGCGGATTGATACTGACGGACTCGACCGGCCGCTTGCTTTCCTGTCGGTCGCTGGTGATCCAACCATCCAGGGTCTTTCCGTCAAACAGAAGGATCCAGCCGGCTTGTCTCTCGGCGGGTGTCAAGCGGTTGTCCCCGGCGGCGGCGATGCCGGCCAGTGGCAGGAACAACAGCAGCGTGGTGATTCCAATGCGCATGGGCGTGAGCCTCCGGGGCGGGGAGTTCGATACGTGGGAGCGCGAGACGTTAACGTACCACATGGGAGCCGGCTGCGTCGATTGGCAGGGTCCTGACAAACGCAGGAGGGAAGGATTGGTAGGCTGGCGCGAGGGAGGTGGGTAGTGACCGGACCACGTTCGGATGACCCAGCCAAAAGGCTGCTTCGGTTTTCAGTCGCAAGTTTCGCGAAGGAAAAAAAGAAGCAGGGACCCCGACTGCCGGTCGTCCATCCGTAAATGACCAGGCCGTCGCGGGTGACCCTGCTGAAAAACTTGTTGCAACTGCATGTTTCACTGAAACATGCAGTTGTTCTCATCGACCGGTTAAACGATCGTATCGGCCGCGTAGGCTTCCATTCCCATTTCGCTGACGTCCAGGCCAGCTTCTTCCTCCCTGGCACCCACCCGCAGTCCGATGGTCTTATCCAGGATGATGCCCACGACGAAAGTGAAGATAACCGTGAAGGCACCGATCGACACGATACCCACAAGTTGGTTAATCAGCTGTTCGATACCTGCCATGGCGCCAAAGATGCCCACGGCCAAGGTTCCCCAGATACCACATACCAGGTGGACGCTCACCGCGCCGACTGGATCGTCGATTTTCTTATCGATGATGATGACAAACATATAAACCAGGACACCAGCAATCAAACCGATCAAGAACGAATCCAGGATCGACATCTGGTCGGCGCCCGCGGTGATACCAACCAAGCCGGCTAAAATGCCGTTTAAGGCCATTGTGATATCGGGTTTGCCAAAGAACCAGGAGGTCAAACCGGCCGCCACGCCACCGGCTGCAGCAGCGATTGACGTCGTAACCAACACCAGTGAGACCAGCGCTGGATCGGCGGACAAAACGGAACCACCATTGAATCCGAACCACCCGAACCACAAAAGGAAAACCCCGATCGTCACCAGCGGTATGTTGCTGCCCGGAATGGCATTGGCAGTTCCATCGTTATTGTACTTGCCCAGACGCGCGCCCAGGAGGTAGGCCAGCACCAGCGCCGCCCAACCACCGACCGAGTGTACCAAGGTCGACCCGGCAAAGTCATAGAATCCCCGTTGGTCAAGCCACCCGGCGCCCCATTTCCAGGAACCGGTAATTGGATAACAGAAGGTCACGAAAAGGGTGGCGAAGATCAGGAAGGAACGCAGTTGGATTCGGCCTGCGACCGCACCGGATACGATAGTGGCACAGGTGGCGGCGAACATCGCTTGGAAGAAAAAGTCGGTGTACAATGTGTAGTCCGCGTAGGCGCTGGTCAGTTTTTCGGCGGCATCTCCGGGTGCGACGGTAATACCGTTGTTGAAGATGTTGAATGCCGAACTGGCAAAGTATCCGTTGAAATCGCCCGGATACATCAGGTGAAAACCAATCAACGCGTAGGTTAACAGGCCAATACAGATGATCATCACGTTTTTGAACAGGATGTTGATCGTGTTTTTTGGACGAGTCAAACCACTTTCGAGAGTAGCAAACCCCAGATGCATGATGAACACAAGACCGCCGGCCAACATGATCCAGAGATTGTCCACCATGAATTTGACGGCTTCGGCCGTGAGCGGGGCGCTTGCCTCTTCGGTCTCGGCAGATACCTCTACAGCGGAATCTTCTTGTGCCCAGATCGTTCCCCCCTGCGCAACAAGCATTCCCAGCATGCAGACGCCAACCGCCCATCGAGTCATGATATTTAACATAGTGTTCCCCCTCTAGAACTCATGCTACCAAGTCTGGTGGTTCACCTTTTGGCTCACCCAGACAACGCTGCCACGCCAGGTGGCTTGTATGCCACGCACCAATCGTGTAATTGATGGTGTCAGTGCGGGCCGTTTCATCAATTTTTCAAGGCTACCCGCTACCCAGCCTTTCGTAAAGTACCGGCAGCAGCTTTTCCGACTTGACGATTGGAGTTCTTGTTAAACCGCGCCCCGGCGCTGTGCCGCAGACAACGACTTGCGGGGTGTCCTGTTGCTAGAACGTTTCCGTACCGCCGCTGCTCTCGCGAAACTCTGGCGTGGTGCAGTCTGGGATCAGTAATCCGCGGGACATGGGGGGAATAACTGAGCCGCGGGGCGTTCATTGACAGGTTGTGGTTCCCCGGAACCTGTGTTCTCCTTTTGCCATGCTTGATTTCAGGCGGTGTTGTTTGTCTGCGGTCGGTAAGAAACTTCTCAAAGACCGCTGGGAACATTGCGGTCCAGGAGACCGGGTGCTTAAAATTCCTAATCGAGGCGCCCCCCGATGATGGTCGCGCTCCGTTTCGGGTCGGCAGCAGGGGAGGGCCATTTGCGGGACGGCCACGGTCAAGAGGTATGCACGGATCTGGTAAGAAGGTGAACGCGATGCACATTGCTCCGGCAGGATTTCGCAGCGCCCAGTGGCGAATGTTGCTGGCGGCGATGTTCTGTTACCTGTTTTTCTACACGGGCCGGCAGACGTTCGGGTTTGCGATCCCCGGCATCGAACGGGAACTGAACATTCAAAAGGATGTTCTGGGCTGGTGTGGCACGGCCCTGTTGTGGTCCTACGCGATTGGCCAGGCAATCAACGGTAACCTGGCCGACCGGTTCGGCGGTCGGGGAATGATGTGCCTGGGGGCTATTCTTTCCTGCGGAATGAACTGGTGGACCAGTTTTGCACAGAATCTCGTGGGACTGGTCATCCCCTGGTCGTTCAACGGTTACTTTCAGGCAATGGGCTGGGCTCCGGGAGGCCGTGTCGTTTCCAACTGGTGGTCACAAAGTGAACGGGGTCGGGCATTCGGGTTGTACGTCTTTGCGGCGGGACTCTCGTCGGTGCTTTCCTACGTCACGTCACTCGTGGTGGTGGACGTTTTAGGGCTGGATTGGCGTTGGATCTTCCGGCTGCCGGTTCTGTTGTTGGTGGTGGGTGGGATCGTGTTTTATCTGGTAGCCCGTGATTATCCACGGGATCTCGGGTTCCCGGATCTGCCGGATTCGGATGACGACCATCCGCCGACCGATCCAGCTGTTCACGACGGGATCTGGACGCGCTATCGCGAGGTCTGTGGGAATTGGCAAATCCTGGTGACCGGCGTGTCGATCGGGTTCCAGAACAGTGCCCGCTACGGCTTGTTGTTCTGGGTTCCGGTACATTTTCTCGGCGCCGGCTTCAAGGAAGATCCCTGGGGTCGCTGGAGCAGCGTGGCGTTGCCGGTGGGGATGGCGTTTGGCGCCTGGGTCAGTGGATGGGCGTCCGACCGCCTGTTCGCCTCACGACGCTCGGTCGTGATTTCACTGTTCATGGGACTTGCCGCGGCGTCGTCGATGCTGATGTATGTTGTTCCCAACGAAAATCGTTTGCTGGGGATGGTCGTCCTGTTTGGTTGTGGGTTTTTCGCCTACCCGCAGGCTCCGTTCTGGGCTCTGGCACCCGATCTGCTGGGCCGGAGACGGGCGGCAACCGGTGTCGGGATTCTTAACGCGTTTGCCTACCTGTTCGCCGGAATCAGCGAGCCAGCTATCGGCTGGATGATGGAACATTACAAGATCGCCAGCAGCGTGATTTCCGAGGCGGGGATCGAGCAGGTGGTGTGGGTCGACAACACGGGTCTGATCTTCCCGGTGGTGGCCGCACTGTCGCTGGCCAGCGCGGTGACAGCCCTGTTCATCCGTCGTTAAGCCGGCGTCACAAGGCGTACACCGGTGAAGGGGCGGCTACTTACCAGAACGTTGCGTGCGTTGTTCGTGTTCCTGCAGGAGTCGACTGAACGTATCCAGGTTGAAATCCGGGCTCTGGTTGTAGTCGACCACCGTCTTTTCTGAGAGCAGGAACTCGCGGGTGAACTGGAGCAATTCGTCCGGGTCGATTTCTTTCGGGATCACCATCACACCGTGTTCATCGCCGTGGATCAGGTCGCCCGGATAGACGACCAGGGAACCGACAGTCACAGGGGTGTCGATCTCCACCCAACGCGTGTGGGCGTGACCCACCACGGGACTGGGGGCAAACAATTGGAAGCCGAGTGTTTCCACTTCGGGAAGATCCCGCACGCCCCCGTTGGTGACGGCACCCACGGCGCCCAGTTTCAAAAACAGGCTGGCAGAGACGTCACCCCAGGCACAGCATTTTGCCGGGGGTTGATCCAGGTCCTGCACGACCGCCACCGTCGGAGCGGGTGCCTGCTGCATGTAATCCCAGACCTGGCGCCACTCGAGGCATCGTTCGCCGGCGGCACGGGGCAGGGTTCCTACAAGTTTGGCCGTGGCGGCATAACCGATCATGGGACCCAGTGAGGGCAACTGGGCACGGATCGTGGTGTCCATCAGCCCGTCGGTGCGGGCCCGGACTTCGAACTTTTCCACGGCGTCGTAAATGATCGGCGTGCGAATTTTTCCGAGTTCTGCCAGTGTGTGTGATAGCGGCTGGTCTGGTGTCATGGTGTAAGTTTCTCCGAGCGTCGACGGCGGGCCGGGACATGACCGGGGGCGGTCCGGCGGGGACCGCACGCAGCGGTAGGCGGACCTTGCTGGCTCCGGGTGGCTGCAGCCTTTTCCGTGCAGGATCTGTCAGCCTCTGAAAAGTCCGCCGCGACCGGATCCGTACCGGTTTTGTGCTCCTGCTCGACTCCGTTCGTCGCGACGAAATGTTTCAGTAGTTTTTAAAGAGTTCCGTTATGGTGTTGGTTTGGTTTTACGGGCTTAGCGCTGACAGTCGTTGATTCAATGGGCAAAGGTTAGCAGTGCTTCGGTGATCGGCCCGTGACTACGGCCGTTGACCGCGACGGTGGCCGTGAGCAGGTGACGACGGAAAGGATCGGCCGGCGCACCCGGATCAACCGCCACTTCGAACGTGACTGGTTGCTTGGCACCGGGCGGCAGGCTGAGCGTTTGTTCGCCCGGCGAGACCCGGCAGGGCAACTCGTGCGTGTTGAGTGTGGCAGTGAAGGTGACGGGCTCTTCGAACGAGTTGCGCAATTCCAGCACGTAGCGGCACGATTTTCCCGGCGCAATCGTCTGTTGGTAGGGCATCAGCCGTGCCCAGAACACGTCAATTCCCAGGTCGCCCGGTGCGGGGACCAGATCGCGCCAGACCTGTTCTTTTTGTTCGATATACAGCCGGTGCTCTTTCCAGTCCTGGGGCCGGACATCGTAAGTGGGGCCATGTCCGGGGCAGAGCAGGTCCGGCTGCAGGCGTTCGAACTCCTCGGCGCACTTGCGGTGCATCGCGAACGTCAGTGAGTTGCGCAGCACGGAGTTCACCATCCATTGGTCGCCACTGTCGGGTACGTAGCGTTCCAGCGGGTAGCTACTGTCGCCGCTGAAGATCACACGACGGTCGTCCAGTTCGGCGAGAATCGCCGAATGGAACTCGGTCTGGCCCGGATAGAACACGATCTCGAACTGGATTCCCTCCCACTGGAAACGGTCTCCGTCGTTAAACCGGCGGTCGATGGGGATCGGTGTCTCCAGCAGGCAGGGGGTGTTCCACTGGTGGGGCGCTTCGAGGACCTTGGCCACATCTTCCAGCGCCCAGACCTGTGTGTTCTCGTGTTGTTGCAGGTAGGGGATGCCGCAGGTGTGGTCGTCGTGAATGTGTGTCGGCACGATCACCTCGAACGAGTTGATACCCCACTGCTCGCGCAGTTCGTCCAGGTGATGCTCGATGAAGCGCAGTCGCCCGATTGGTTCTTCCTGGTGCAGTGCCTGCCGGAAGATGCCGGCCGAGGCGAACGGGTAGTCGATCAGCATCGCCTTACCGCTGTCAGACTTGATCACGTAGAAGTTCGAGCACGTTTCGGCGGTACCCCACAGCAGGTGCGGTGTGATCTGCTCCATGCGGATCTCGTGCATGAACGTCTGGCCCATCCGGTCGGGCATCAGCTTCATCAGCCGGTGCAGCCGGGCGTCGAGCTGGTCGATGCAGGTGGCCGGATCATCGATGACCGGTCCGTGGGACGGAAGTGCCACAGCCGGACGTCGCTTTTTGATCGACTGGATCGCATGCGCCACCCAGTTGGCACCTACCAGATCACCGTATTCGTGTTCCATGGCGTGCAGTTGATACAGCTTGCCACCGTCGTGCATGACGTCGCCTGTCAGCGCGACGAGTTGCCCGTCGACTTCGACGAGGAAGCTGACACTGCCCATCGTGTGCCCGGGGGTCGCCAGGATCAGCAGCTTGTAAGGGCCCCACTCGAACGAGTCGTAATCGACCAGCGACCGGGCCACCGGTAGATCCTGCCCGATCGTCAGGAATGTGTTGCGGTCGTTGTAGTTGTCGTAGATCCGTTTCTGCTGCCAGTAGTCGGTCGCCCGTTCGAACAGTTCCCGTTCGTAATGTGGTACGGCCAGCTGTGCGCCGTGGTCGACCAAGTGCCCGGCTCCGGAACACTGATCGCGGTGGTGATGCGTGAACAGCACCCAATCGACCTGTCGGATTCCGGCGTCTGCGAGGTGATCGAGGACCGCTCCGCTGCCACAGTCGACGATGAGGGCGCGGTCGCCGTCTCGGAGTACGTAGACGTTGCAGGTGTCCTCGAAGCGGTAGAGGTTGGTTGAGATTTCTTGCAACGGAGCCATGCGATTTCCTTGCCTGCAGAGAGAATCGAACAAGTTAGCTTACCAGCGGAAAAAACACCACCCGCCTGAGAAGAAATAGGTGGCCACCATCGCCGGTTCACTTTCGCGCGTCGGAAAATCTAACGGTTCCATCCGACTCGCACAACGCCCGGGCGGCCAGTCGCGGCCGGAAATCCGACCGGGTCGATCAATGGGTAAACTGAACCCTCACGGGCACACGGCGTCAGAGGTTCACGCGCAAGCGATGGGTTTTGATGCGGCCCTGACCGTCTTCGACCGCCCAGTGGCTGGCGAGAACGTCACCGTCATCCAGTCGCAGCAGCGAAGGCTGGCCGAACTTCAGATTGGCGGCCATGCTCGCAAAAGCGGCGACTTGCATGGCGGGTGCATTGTCCCAGATGTTGAATTCTTCGATCGTGCGCCACTGGTCTCCGGCAAAATCGACCAGCCGCACATAGATTCCGATGTTCTCGCCTTCGCGCTGACTGTGAATCGTCAGCAGGAGGTCGTCTTCCCAGTGCATCAGGTTGGAAGCCTGGCCCCAGACGCCCGTATCGATGGGATCCGACCAACTTTGGCCGCCATCGTGCGAGACCGTGACGTGATTGGCCAGGTTCCTGGCCTGGGCGTGTGCGGTCATCCAGACCAGGGCCACCACGCGGTCGTCCTGCAGTTCGCACAGCCGGGGTTCCCCGGGAGCGTAATGCCCCGCTTTATCGGTAAAAAAGGTGGCATCGTCGTCCCACGACCTGCCCCCGTCGTGGCTGCGGAGCAGGACCCCGCTGGCGCCGCTGGGGTTGGTCCCGTCCCACATCGGGTAAAGCGAACCGGCTGTCAGGATCGTACCCCGCCGAAGCTGCACCGCCGGGCCGGAACACTCCACCAGTTCCGGGCGGGTGGTGGGGATGACCTCCGGGTGGGACCAGGTGTGCCCGTCATCGTGGGAGAAAGAGAAAATATTGTCCCCCCCGCGCAGCCCGTCGGTTTCCATGTTGACCAACAGGTCGTCGGCCCGTTCGCGCTGAAAACGATACCCCGTGGCAAGCAGCGTGCCGTCGTTCAGCAGTAACGGCTTCATGGAGTCGTTGGCATAGGTGTGCCGGGCCTCCTTTTCGTGCAGCGGTCCCTCCAGTTGCCAGGTCTGCCCGTTGTCCCGCGAGCGCGAGACGACGGTCGTCGCGTTGGCCGCTTCAAAGGCCTCGCCCAGGATGAACAGGGCCAGTAAATCTCCTGAGGGCAGTTTTACCAGCCCGGGAAAATAGCCGTGCCGGCTGCGGTTATGGGAAGCCGGGTTGTCGTAAATTATATGGCGGTCGATGACTTCGATGGCGGACATGGGACATCTCGAGCTGGTGCTGGTGTTCGCTGTGTGTTGGACGACAAGGCGCGCCTGGCGACCGAAGGTGTTTTCGTCAGTATCGCGGCACGGCTGGTCGGATAGGCCTGTTTCCGCGTGGCAGAGTCGATCGTCAACGGCGCCACGACCATCTTCCGGGTCGCTTCGGGGTTGTCAAGTCGGCTGGCCCGTGTCGACTTTGTGCGGGCCCGGATGGGTTCCGTCTGGAGGCCGGAAGTGGTTGTCGGGGACCTGGGCGCCGGCCGGTCGGTCAGAGCTTGACGTTGGCCAGGGACTGGTCGGCCGCTTCCTGCACGCGCAGCGTGATCCGGCTGGCCAGCAGAACATCGGTGGTGCACAGGCTGTCGCGGGCCGGGCCGTCATTGATTTCCCGTAGGAAATCCTCCAGGTAGCCGCCCGTGCGGTTCTCGGCGGCGGGGAACCGTCGGGCCTCGCTGGCGTCACCGCCGTACAGCACCACCTCGCCCGCGTTGAGAGCGGTCTCCAGGACACCGTCGCGTCCCCAGAAAGTCACCCGCCAATAGTGGGGGAACTCGTAGCCGAAACCGTCGGGGGAAAGGTACGAGACGTCACCGAGGACGCCGCCGCCATTGTTCAGCGTGAGCATCACCTGGGCCGCGTTCCTGAAATCAGGGGCCTGCGGGAGGGCCGCATTCCAGTTACGGGCGGCGTTGATGGAGGCGAACTCCAGCCCGCTGGCCCAGCGGATGTAGTCCACCGCGTGCACGGCGATGTCGTTCAGCGTGCCGCCGTGCTGGCCCGGTTCGAAGTACCACGCCGGACGCGAACCATAATTCAGCGGATGCTGCGCGCCAAAGGCAACCGCCGCCACCTCGCCGATCTCTCCGGAGCGGATCATGCCGGCCATTTGCCGGAACACACCCCCGTCGCGCATGTCGAGTATGCAGCCGATGGCGAGCGATTGGTCAGCCGCCAGGGCCGTCATCTGGTCCAACTCCTCCAGCCGCGTACAAATCGGCTTGTCGGCAATGACATGCCTGCCGGTCCGCAACGCCGCGATGAGCAGGCTGCCCCGCCGCGCAAAGACGTCACCCACGGCGACCACATCACAATCCGTTTCAGCAAGCATGGCGTCGAAGGACGAGTGAGTGATCCGGACGATACCCGCATCGGCGGTAGCCTGGCGTGCTTCCGCGTGTTCCTCGCAGGCGGCGACGATCTCGATATCGGGATGATCGCGCGCCAGCTGGTAAAGATCGACAATGTGGGGATGCCGGAAACCGGCAAAGGCAAACTTGGTGCTCATAGTGGTTGGCCCTGATCGTAACCGCGCCGTGGGGGTAGTAACAGGGTGGCTGCGGCAGTTCAGTGATCCGGATCAACGGCCCGTGGGCCCTGGTGTCCAACGCTTGTCATCACGGGGCGTTACGAAGTCTTGTCGTGATGGACTGCAAGTAATACGTGCCTTGTGACAAGAGCACATCACCTCCGCTGCGACGACCGGCCGCGGTCGGTCATCGCCGGCAGGACGGTCGGTGGAATCTTGTACCGCAGAGTAACAGCAGGCCCGCGACCAGCAGGCACGCGGCTGCCGGTTCTGGAACTGCCGCCGCACCGTAGCCGCCCGGGTTGAAATTAGAGGCCAGCGAGTTGTAGTCGCTCAGGTCGATGTCGCCGTCTCCGTCGAAGTTGCCAGCGGGCCAGGTGTAAGGCCCGGCGGCACCGACCGGATCGAAGTTGGTGGCAAGACGGTTGTAGTCACTCAGGTCAATATCCCGGTCACCGTCGGTGTCTCCCGCCAGGGCCAGCAGGTTCTGCAGTTGCACGGTAGTTGCCGTGTAGGTGACGCTGCGAAACAGCCCGCTACCCGCGTGACTGCGGAAGGAGCCGCTGCCATCGGTCGCAGAGTCGGCCACCAGCGGGGATCCGTCGTACCGGATCGCGCTGAAATTTCCGCTTCGAGACCCGGCAGTGATGATCACAAAATTGTCAGCCGTACCGCGCGCCCCCGGATCGGTGTAAGGCGCCAGGGGTAGCAGGTCCAGCGTACCGTCCAACTCGACCGTTCCGGCAATGGCCAGCTGATCGTGCCCGGGCCCGGCGGTGGTCCCCAGTAGTTCACTTTCCAGACGGGCCGTGGTGCCCAGCACCACGTTGCCGCCGAAGCTGACCTGGCCCGGGCTGCTGCCCGGTCGCAGGTCTCCTTCAAAAAAGACGGTGCCGGTGCCGGTGTAAGCACCTGTGCCCGTTGCCGAACCCGCAATGACGGTGCTGCTGCCCGCTGACGTGCGAATCTCCGCGCCGTTGTGTACCAGGTCGTCGTAAAACGTTGTTGTCGCAAATCCGGACGTGACGATCTGGCCGCCGCTGTCATTGACCACGTCGCCGAGCAAGTCAGTCGTGCCGGTGAAGAACATCACCCCTGCATTGGTCCAGCCGCCGTCGGCCACAAATTGGCCGCGCCCACCGACAAAGCCGCCGCTTTGGTTGGTCATGTCTCGGGAAAAATCAACCTGTCCACCAAAGTTGTTGATTTCGCCCGCGTTGGTATTGTCCAGGCCTTCGAAACGAACCCAGTCACTGCTTGTCGTGCGCAGTTCACCGCTCGCCTGATTAGCGAGCGAACTGGTCAAGATCGCGCTGCCATGCAGCAGGCCTTCATTGGCTGCCGCCACTTCGCTTAAATCCACCGCCGGGTTCTGCAACGCCGTCAGCGAGGCCACATCGTGCACGCCAGTGATCACCACGTTGCCCGCCATCGCACCCGAGGCCGCATTGATCGTGCTGAACTCAGCGAAGGTTGTCTGCCCGAATTCAAATCGCCCGCCTGTCAGGTTGACCATGCCTGTTGCGGCGATCGACGTCGTGCCACCGACCGTTACGAGGCCGTCATCCGTAATATTCAGCGTGCCGGTGCCAGTTTTTCCCACATACAGGTTGCCGGAGTTATTCCACTGCGAACCGGCACCGGTGACCGTCGCTTCGCCGGTGGAGTCGGAATGGTAACCGATGTAACCATTGGTATTGGTTACCACGCCACCCGCCGCGACGTTGAGTGTACCGGCCCCATAACGGCCCACATACAAGAAGCTAGAGTTGTTCCAGCGGGAATCAGAGCCGGTGACCGTCACTTCACCCGTTGATGCCGGCGAACTACCGAGGTAAGCGGAGGTATTAGTCACCACACCGCCTGCTGCGACGTTCAGCGAGCCGTCGCCAGAGCTGCCCACGTACATCACGCCCGAGTTATTCCATTGCGAACCGGTGCCGGTGACCGTCGCGCTGCCCGTTGAACCGGAATCGTGAGCAATCCAACCACTGTCACTTGACACCACACCTTCGTCAGTGACGTGTAAGGTGCCATCGCCAGAGTGGCCCACATACAAGAGGCTAGAGTTGTTCCACTGCGAATTTGTACCGGTGACGGTCGCCATACTTGTTGACATCCAGTATCGCGCGATAAAACCGATGGTATTAGAAACGACCCCTCCCGCCTCGACGTTCAACACGCTGTCGCCCCATGCGCCGACCACCAGCGCTGACCCGTTGTTCCACTGAGAACCGGAGCCGGTGACCGCCGCTTCACTCGTTGAGCCCGAGGATGCAGCAATGTAACCCCAGCCGGCATTGGAGACCGTGCCTCCCGCCGCGACGGTCAGCTTTCCGGGTCTGTTCGCTCCAACGGTCAGCTTATTGGGCAAGGTGGCACTGGCTGTGCCGGTAATCACCAGTTCGGGCAGGTCGTCTGCTGCAAGGCCGTTGATGGTAAAGTCGCCAGCACCCGGGTCGAAAGAACCCCCCGCACCGTTGACCGTCAACGTGCCGTCATGGAAGTTTAAGGTGCCACCTTCACTGTTATCAAAAGAACCGGTAGTCAGGTTTCCACCATCCAGATTGATCGTCGCCGTCGACCAGAGCCTGGTCGTACCCGAGATGTTGGCCAGGCCGCTGTCGGTAAGGTTCAAGGTGCCACTGCCACCGACAACCGAAGTATCGCCGCCAACGGTCAGGCTCGAATTGTTCCACTGGGAACCGGGGCCGGTGACCGTCGCCTCGCCGGTTGAATTGATATAACGGCCCAGAAAACCGTGCGTATTGTTCACCTCGCCCCCCGCCTCCACGTTGAGTCTGCCGTCGCCCGAACGGCCCACATACAGGGAGCCGAGGTTGCTCCAATGAGAATCCGATCCGCTGACGGTTGCCACACTGATTGAGCCGAAATGGTAACCGATCGCACTGTAGCTGTTGTTAGAAACCGCGCCGCCAGCGGTGACATTCAGCGTGCCGTCGCCAGAGTAACCGACAATCAGGTTACTGGAGTTGTTCCACTGTGAGCCGGGTCCACTGACGGTTGCCACGCCCGTGGAACTGCCGCCGTAACCGATGTAACCGGTCTCACTGTTGGCGACCACGCCGCCCGCGTCGACCGTGAGTGTTGCCCGGTTACTCGATCCAACGATCAGCTTATCCGGCAATGTGGCGGTTACCGTGCCAGTAATCACCAGTGCGGGCAGGTCGGCTGCTATCTGGCCGTCAATAGTGAAATTGCCAGCACCCGGGTCAAAAGAGCCGCCCGCACCGTTGACCGTTAACGTGCCGTCATGAAAGTTCAAGGCGCCACCTTCACTGTTGTCAAAAGAACCGGTAGTCAGGTTTCCACCATCCAGATTGATCGTCGCCGTCGACCACAGCCTGGTCGTATCCGAGACGCTGACCAGCCCGCTGTCGTGAAGGTTCAACGTGCCACTGCCACCGGCTCCCGAAGTATTGCCGCCAACGTTCAGGTTCGAATTGTTCCACTCGGAACCGGGGCCGGTGACCGTCGCCTGGCTGGTGGAACCGACAAAGCGACCGATAAAAGCATTGAGGCTGGAAACCACACCACCTGCCTCCACCTGCAATGTGCCGTTGCCGGAGTTGCCAACATCCAGATTAGTCGAATTATTCCACTGGGAACCCGCACCCCTCACCGTGGCTGTGCCCGTTGAGCCGGCGTGACGACTGATGTAACCCCAGCCACTGGAGACTACCGCTCCGGTCTCAACGTTCAGCGTGCCGTCACCCCTGTAGCCAATGTACACGGTGTTGGAGTTGTTCCACTGAGAATTGATTCCGGTGACTGTCACCTCGCCTGTTGAGCCGGAATTGTGACCGATGTAACCGAGCGTATTGGAGACTACGGCTCCCGCCTCGACGTTCAGTGTGCCGGAGCTCGAGCTGCCCACGTGAAGGTAGTTCGAGTTGTTCCACCGTGAACCGGGTCCTGTCACTGTCACCTCACCCGTCGAGCCCGAAACGTGACCTATAAAACCGTAGTGATTGGAAACCAATCCACCCGCCAAGACGTTCAATGTGCCGTCACCCTGGTAGCCCACGATCAAGCCACTTAAGTTCAAGTTGTTCCAATGCGAACCGGATCCGGTAACCAGCACCTCGCCGGTTGAGCCGGGTTTGAAACCGACGTAACCCCAATTAACATTAGAGACCTCGCCCCCCGCCTCCACGTTCAGGGTGCCGGTGCCAAAATATCCCACACGCAGTTTTTCCGAGTTACTCCATTGTGAACCAGGGCCAGTGACCGTGGCCTCACCCGAAGACGCGGGGCCCCACCCGAGGTAACCGTTGACACTGGAAACCGCCCCTCCCGCCTCGACGCTCAGCGCGCCGGTGCCGGAGTCACCGACTTTCAAGTCGGCTCCTACGCTCCACGGATCCGGCTGGGTGGCGGCGCCGCCCGGATCGACGTCACCGGTTGTGATCACACTCGCCAGGGCTGGACCTACCCCTGTCAGAAGAACAAGCACGAGAGCAAACTGACGCATTCACTTCCCCCCCCCGTAGATAGACACTTGAATTGCAAGCGGCCAGTTTAACACTATTTTCACCGGTTGCGCAACAAAAAACTGCTCCGCTTCTTCGCCGTGCGGTCCGTTGCCCTGCCGGCCCGCTGGAATTAGAATTTTAGCTGCGATTCAGCTGGCAGGTGAGCTACCGCTGACGGATTTAACCCGGCGGCCCATGACGGGAGTGCAAATGAAGTCCCTGAAAAAAACCACGCGATCCGCGCTGTGCGGTCTGCTACTGTTCTTCTTGATGACAAACTTGTCGGCGGCGCAGCAATGGACCCGCTTCCGCGGACCCAACGGAACGGGCATCAGCCCGGCCCAAGGTATCCCCTCTGGTTTTTCCCTCTCCGAGGCGAACTGGCGGGTGGCGCTGCGGGGCGAAGGCCATTCCTCGCCGGTGGTCTGGGCCGGCCGGGTGTTTGTTACCGGATTCGATGCGGAGAACGAGTTGTTCGTGATCCAGTGCCTGCGGGCCGACGACGGATCGGAACTCTGGCATCACACCCTGCCACAGACATCCTACCCGACACACGATTTCAATCACGTGGCTTCCTCCACGCCTGTCACCGACGGTGAGCGTTTGTTGGTGATCAGTTCCCAGCCGGGGTCGCACACGATGCTGGCGTTCGACCTGGACGGAAACGAACTGTGGAGCCGGCGGTTTGAAACGGCCATCAGCAACCACGGCGGGGGCGTCTCACCGATCATTGACGACGGCCGGGTGATCCTGCCGGCCGACGAGGACGGTGAAAGTTTCCTGGCGGCCCTCGACCCGGCCAGCGGCGAAGTGCTGTGGCGCAGCGAGCGCGACGACGCCCGGGCAGCTTTCTCGACCCCCTGCCAGTTCGTCGATCCTTCCGGTACCCGGGGTCTGCTGTTCAACAGCATGTCGCACGGGATTTCGTTTGTGGATCCCGCCACGGGCAAGACGCTGTGGGAGCAGGGCGAACTTTTTGAAATGCGCACGATCAGTTCCAGCCTGGTGGCCGATGGCCTGGTGATCGGCACCTGCGGCAGTGGCCGCGGCGGCAATTACCTGGTGGCGGTGAATCCAGGCAGTGCCGGCCAGGGGCTTGCGCCCAGCCTGGCGTACAAGCTGGAACGTTCGGCTCCGTATGTGCCCACCTGCGTGGCCAAGGGAAAACTCCTTTTCCTGTGGAGCGATGCGGGCATTGTGAGCTGTGTCGAGGCGGCCAGTGGCGAGACCGTCTGGAGGGAACGGGTGGGGGGCCGGTTCTTCGGTTCACCCGTCTGGGTGGAAGGCCGCTTGTTCTGCATTTCGACCGAGGGCCAGGTCGTGGTGCTGGCCGCTTCCGAAACATTTCAGCAACTGGCGGTCAACGACCTGGAGGAAGGGACCCATTCCACACCGGCGGTGGCCGACAACCGGCTCTACCTGCGCACGCTGGGGCACTTGACCAGTGTCGGGCCGGGCGGCTCCCGCTGAACGGCGGCTGGCAAAACGACGCTGATCACGACCGGCTAGCGAACCAGCACAATCTGGTCCAGGCCGAGGCCGATTTCAAACTGGACCAGGCCACTGAAACCAGCGGCGCGCAGCCGCGGGCTGCCCGGGCTGATCTGGAAGGGAATCGCTTCCTGCGGCGCATCGGCCGCGTGGACCTGTGTCACTTGACCACGGATCGGCAGGCGGACGGTCAGCTGCTCGATCGGCTGGTAGGTGAAATTGGCCAGGACCAGCGCGATGCCCTGCGGACCTTCCAGCACACCCGCTTCGACCACCGGATGGGAGAGTCCCACCTGGGGCATCGCCCCGGCGCGGCGGGCCCAGGCGTTGATGAACCGGCGGTGCGCCGGGGGCCATTTCTCCCGCAGTGCGGCGGGCACGAACCGGGCGTCCTTGATGTAACTGATCCCCGGGGTGCTGGCCACGCACAGGGCCTGGCCCTTGCCCAGCCGGTGGGTGACCACCGCCGTCGCGCCGTCGGTGAATTTCCCCACGACTTTTCCGTCGGCAGCCCGCAGGTCGGTTCGCAGTCCGATGACTCCGAAACCCGGGCCAAGCGGGTCGGCCCCGGCCTGCAAACGGATGTGGTCCAGGTGGTCAATGTCGTTCAGCCGGCCGCGGACCCGATAGTTGCCCGGTTGCAGCGTGGCCCGCGCACCGGGTTCGACACCCAGGGCCCCGGCCAGGCCGGCCACCGGCTCGTCAAACTCGTTACGCGTCCCGGCGTTTCCCGCGGCGTAAAGGGAACCGCCGCCGTGCACCCAGTCGATGATCTGTTGCGTGGCGTGGTCTGTGAGGTTCGGGTCGGTGGCATAGAGCACCTTGTAGTCGGCCAACCGGCCGGCCTCGATGTCCTGTTCGGTCAGCATGTCGACCTGGTACTGGTCGTGAATCAGCGAAAGGTAGGTCCCCCGTCGCTCGAGCATGTGCCGGTAGTCGTAGGGCTGCCACAGGTCGGAACTAATACTGTAGAGCAGTGCCACCTGCGTGGGCCGGTGACGGGCCGGAAACAGGACTTCTTCGGCCGAGGTCAGTTGTTGCGAGACGCGAGCCACGCCGTCGTAGGCGCCGCGCAGGTCTGACCAGTAGTTTTCGGTGCTGGTCGCCGTGGGGCCGTAGGTCCAGTAGAAGAAGTGCTTGGCGCCCTGGCAGAGGGCCGAATGGGACTTGAGCCGCAGGTTCGTTTCGTCGCTGGGCGTGATCCAGGCGATGATCGGCACGTCCTGGTTGCGGCCGCCACTGCGGAACATGGCGGCCTGAAAGCCCATCAGCTGGAAACCCTCCCAGGTGTAGTTCGGCCCGTACATGTACTGCAGGCCCATCCAGTCCTCGATGCCGAACAGGTCCAGGGCCTTGCGGCGGGACAGGTCGAACCAGTCGAGCGCCAGGGGCGCGCCGCCCCAGGCCGTATTCGGCACCATGCCCATTCCCAAGCCCGTGCCGCTGAAGTAAGGGTGATCGGCCACCAGGCTGGAGGTCAGCGGTCCCGGCGGGAAGTACTTGTGAAAAGATTCGGTGTGCCAGCGAATCCGCTCCGTGCCGGCCTCCTGGCGGAAACGGCTGGTGTAGTAAAAAATCCGCGCGGCCGCCGACCGGTTGGCCCGCGCCGCCCGCTTGTAGGCGTCCGGAGTTTCCAGGGGCACGACCTGGGTCAGTTTGTCGACGCCCAACTCCCGGGCAGAGATTTTTTTCTGCTGCAGCCAGGCGTGAAAGTGGGCCCGTGCCTGGGCATTGTCGCCGATCCGCGGGCGGGCGCAGATTTCGTCGGCAAAGCCATAAGGGATGCCGGGCGCCGGGGGCGTCTTCTGGTTTTCGGCCTGCTGCTTCATCATCTGGTCGATCTCCGGCCGCGTGCTGGCCGGTCCGAACTTGATCTGGTGCGTGTGGCCGGGCGTGCGCAGCTCGGGATAGGCCTGGCTGACCTCCTGAATCTGGTTGCCCACGACATTGAAGCCCAGCAGGTAGAGCACCTCTCCTTCCAGCACGTTGAGCTCCGGCCGCTGGGGCGACCAGAAGGAGGTTTGAATCAGGTGTCGCTCCGGCGAACGGCGCTGGCCGCCGGTAGCCTGACGGGCCCAGGCAAGTCGTCGCCGGGTCATCTGGGAGGCCGTCTCCAGTTGCTCGGCGTCCCGGCGCAGCGTCGGCGAGACCAGGAAACTGGTCAGCTCGCCTACGAAGGATTCTTCCATCCGTTTCACTACCGACTGGGCAGACGGACGTTCGGCCAGTTCGATCAGGATGTGACGGCGGGGCGCGGGGCTGTCGGTGACGAAGCGGACGGTGACGTTGGGAAACTCGGCCACACCGCCGGCCCGGTTCAGCCGGCCGTGCAGCGACTCGCCGGCGTGGGCCTTGAGATCGAACCAGTCGGAGAACTGGCCGGGTGGAATCCGGAGCGTCTTGTCCCGGTCCGCCCCGGGCGGGATCGTTCCGCTGGGCAGTCGCCAGTTGGGCTTGTGGGTGTGGCCGCCCAGACGGACATGCCAGGCGGTGCCGGCCGGTTCGACCAGCTTGAAACGGACATGGACCCCGGGCGTCCGTTGGGCACCGGCCGTGCCAGCCCCCAGCAAGACGATCAGCAGTAGGACGGCCAGCGGAAATGGTGGTGGCCCCAGGGGCCGTTGCCGCCAACGGCTCGACCGGGTCTGATGTTGAGCAACGGAGGTCATCATCGATCACAGCTCCTAAGATGTCTGGTGAAAACGGTAACAGGGCAGCAGACTGACTGGTCGTCAGGGGGCATCCGGGCCGCGTTTCAGTCACCGCGTGGACCGGGGCCAGTCTACCAGTGCGGCTGCAGGGCGCCATTGTAAGCCGGATCAGAAATGCCAGCCATTGGCCCTGCGCGGAAAGACGTTTCCCCGTCTTGCCGGTTCCACAGGCCATGATCAGAATGAACGCGTCAGCAACGAGGTGGTGCTGTTGGGGCGGGTGAAGACGGGAGCTGTCATTTGAGACGCCAACACGAGAAGCCGGTCGACTTGCAGCCTCTCGCAGAGACCGCGGCCGCTGCGCTGCGGCAGGCGGGGTGGCGCGTTGTGTTTGCGGAAAGCTGCACCGCCGGGTTGGTGTCTGCAACGCTGGGAAGTCTGGCGGGCATTTCGGAACACCTTTGTGGATCGGCCGTCACCTATCGAAACCAAACCAAGCAAGACTGGCTGGGGGTTTCCAAAGAAAGTTTGTCGAACCCGGGTCCGGTCAGCCGGGACGTGGTCCGGCAGATGGCCCGGGGCGTGCTCCGCTCGACCGGAGAGGCGGACCTCTCCCTGGCGATCACCGGTCATCTGGGACCCGAGGCACCGGCCCCGCTCGATGGTGTGATCCAGGTGGGCGTTGCCTGGAAAGATCCTGCGGTCAGCGACGGGGCGGAGATTTTTACAGCCAGCCGGTGTTTCCGCCTGACCAGCAGCCAGCGCGGGTTGCGGCAACAGGAAGCCGTCCACCGGGCGTTGGCCACGTTGATCGATACGCTGGAGATGTATGACGCGTGGAACCAGTTGCGGCAGGGGAACCTGACGACGCGCCGCTTCTCCTCTCAGCCGGACCCTTTCGGGGAACCAGCCCGCTGTGAAGAGGGCACGACACCGCCCGGGTTCTTGTTTTCCGGGTCCCGGGATCCGGGAGCAGAGGCCCAACGGAGGATTTGCCAATACGTGCAGAGCAGCCTGGGGCGAAGTGTGGAACAGGAATGGTCACTGGAACAGGTAGACCAACGGGTCTGCGGGTTTCCCGAGGTGCTGGACCGCTTGTTTGGTTTGCTTGCCCGGGGTCCGGTCTGGCTGACGCGGCAACCGACGCTTGCAGGGAAAGCCCTTCTGTTTCCCGGGGCCACCTTCGTGGTGGACATCGAGACCATCGTCCGACTGGCCGATCCAAACAGCTACCTGGATCCCCAGTCCCGGCAGCAGGCGCTGGAAACGATCGGGGCGGCGGGTTGCCGCCTGCTGGTCTTCTCAGGCAGGTTGCAGCACGCGGCACCGGCGCTCGGGGTGACGGCGCCCGGTGCTTGTCAATTGGAGGACCTGGTACTGCCCGCAGAACTCGGGCAGCTTTGTAGCCCTGTGCCCGACTCGATCGACACCTGCGACCCGCCGCAGCCCGATCAGCGGAGAAGCGGGGCCTGAACAGCACGGCGGCTGGCAGACAAGGTCGTCGACGTTCCCAG
>Ga0310121_10000875_pt1 | contig 31909 bp, 31 predicted proteins | sample CB27_Tmax_986_MG_FD_203504 | JGI IMG/M metagenome (GOLD analysis project Ga0310121, IMG submission 203504) | Marine microbial communities from Western Arctic Ocean, Canada - CB27_Tmax_986 | ecosystem: Environmental > Aquatic > Marine > Oceanic | place: Canada: Western Arctic Ocean | collected... | reverse complement strand
AGAACCATCGCCCCCGCCACGATTCCCAGCAGAATCCATTGATCAGGTGTCACACGGACATTCCCCGCGGAGCATTCTGGGTGGAGTGAACGTTCGGAATCATTCGGCGAGACTAACCTACCCCGGAATCAATCTCGATTAGGGGCAATCTTCCGGCAAGCTCCGGGGCATCTAGTCCGCGTTGGGACGTTATCCGGGACTTCTCCATACCGATCCGATTCGCCAGGGCTTGCCGCACCGTCCGGTTACCCTGTCGAGTGCTAGGCCTCCTCTCCCCACAGCCGATATGCGCCGCCCTTCGCAAGCACCTCCTCGGCATAGTCCTCGGCGTTATCCAACGGCCGGTATCCCAGGTCGATCGCCGCGTTTGTCAGATCCCAGTAGCCTCTAGAGTTGTTGGAAATCCCGTAGTAGAGGCCGAACCTGATATTCGGCGTGGCAATTGATTTGCTCACGAGCTGCACAAGATCGCCCTCACTCAACCACGTCGAGAGAATGCGCGGTCCCATATCAAAATCCGGCGGTCTGCGCCGGTAGTCGTAGCTGCCGATCCGCAGACAAATCACCTCCAGCCCGAAACGATCGGCATAGTAACTTCCCAGCGCCTCTCCCCACACCTTCGCCGCCCCGTATATGCCATCCGGCCTGAACAACGATTCGGCGTCGGCTCGTTCACCGGCGATCTCGGTCCAACCGGTGGCATGATTGGAACTGGCGAAGATCACCCTGCGCACGCCGGCCTGCTGGGCCGCCTCGTAGGTCGTGTGCACATCCACGATGTTCGGCTGCAAATATTCGGCCAGTGACTCGCTATCGTTGGCCGCCTTGGCGTGCAAATGCACCACTACGTCCTGCCCTGCGAACACGGTCCGCACCTGCGCCGGATCCTCATAATCCAACTGGACGAACCGCGGATCGTCCCGCCGCGAACGCGAAGTCCCGGTCAGAGTGAAACCTCCGTCCAAATCCTCCATGAGTGTGCGTCCGATCCGCCCGGTCGCACCGGTTACGAGGACTTTCAATCCTGCCAACACTGAGCCTCCTCGTTCAAGTCAGAACCGTTAAATCGCCACGATCGAACCGGCCACTCCATGGATGCGGAAGTCGCCTACTCGCGCAGGAATCCGCCCAGTTGATCCCGGTTTTCGAGCTCGGTCCAGGCGTCCCGGAATGTCCGGTTCCATTGGTCCGTCCCCGGATGACTCAACATCTCCCAGTATACGCTCGGAAACGTGATCAACGCGTCGGCGCCGGCCGCGTAGGCCACGTGGGCGTGAGCGGCATCGCGAATGATCCCGGCCATGATTCCCGGAGTGTCGGGGCGATTCTTATAGGCCTCGGAAATCTGGTTGACCAGTTCAAACCCATCACCGCCCCAGGCCATCGTCGGACCCACGAACGGCGCCACCCAGGTAGCGCCGGCAGCTGTCATCAAAACCGCCTGGTTCAGCGAGAAGATGGTCGTCGCCATCGTTCGGATTCCCCGTTCCCTCAGCGTCGCCAGCGCCCGGATGCCCACCGGTTTGGTCACGATCTTGACCATCACCTTTTCAGACAATTCCACGGCAGCGTCGGCCGCATACATGAACTCCTCGTACGTATCTCCGTCGACTTCCACCACCAGCACCTCCGGCTCGAGTTCCAAGTACCGGTTTAACAGGGTCTGCAGGTCGTTATATTTTTGCGCCATGTCGCGCAGGATGATGTTGTTGGTGATGATCCCCGATATTCCCAGAGGCATCATGTCCCGAATTTCCTCAGGATCGCCCTGGAGCCAAATTTGCGGTCCCGGCATCCGCCCTGCGCTATCCAATAGACACCTCCACACCGGCATCGGCGTCCAGGCCATTGCAGCCGCGCCGTCCGGCTCGACCATCGTAGGGCCAGCCCGCCAAAACCTCAATTCCAGATTCGGCTGATATTCGGCCGCTGGCGACGGCTCGCCCCCCGGTTGCTCCAACCGCTTCCCCAATTCGAGGCCGACCGGCCCACATCCCGGAACCCCGCCCGTGACTTCAACTCGCCGCCGGAGGATAATGCCGGGTCGCCGTCCCGATGGACGGTCCGTCCATCGGGATCTCCCGGGTATTCTCGTCGCGACCGGCCCGACCTTCCATTCCGGAGCGCACATCGATGAGCGATTCAGCCCCTGTCGTCGCCGACCTGCTGATTCGTTACGGCCCCGACATGGACCGCACGCTGAGGACCGTCATCGGCTACCGCGACGATCCAATCCATCGCATGGTTCGCTACCACCTCGGCTGGATCGACGAGCACGGCCATACCGGCGACTTCAGCCGTGGCAAGGGATTGCGTTCAACGTTGTGTCTCCTTGCCTGCGAGGCCATCGCCGGCGACCACCACCCCGCCCTGCCCGCCGCCGCCGCTCTCGAACTTCTCCACAGCTTTACCCTGGCACATGACGACGTGATGGACCATGATGTCCTCCGTCACGGTCGCCCCACCGTCTGGAAACTGTGGGGCGAGGCCCAGGCCATCAATACCGGGGACATGCTCTACGCCCACGCTTTCAGCGCCCTCACAGATTTCGCTGATCCGGCCGTAGCCGCCAGGGCGACCCGGCTGCTCGCCGACACCTGCGTCACCATCGTCGAAGGCCAGTCCGCCGATATCCAATTCGAGCAACGTGACGATGTCACCGTGGATGAGTATCTCGCCATGGTTGCCAGAAAAACCGCAGCCCTAATCGGCACATCTCTTCGATTGGGCGCACTAGCCGCCGGCGCGCCCCCGAGCTTCGAAAACGGCCTCGCCGATTTCGGGCAATTCATGGGAATCGCATTTCAGATCAGGGATGACATGCTGGGAACCTGGGGAGATCCCAGCGTTACCGGTAAACCGGTCGGTGAAGATCTTCGGCGGAAGAAAAAGACGCTACCAGTGCTGGCGCTTCAGCGATTGGCCGATGCTCGAGGCCGGTCCCAAATGTCCGAGATTTTTTCTGCGGAAAATCCAACTGACCCACAAATTGAGGTGGTCCTCGATCTCATGGAGAAATTCCAGGTCCGCGACGACGTCCGCAGGCTCGCCGATACCTACACTGATCGCGCCCTACAGGCATTGGCCAACCTACCGGCTCAATTCTCCGAGCGCCCGGATTTGGCCGCCCTGATCGATTACTTCACCGCTCGTCAAGTCTGATTCGGAATGGGTGAAAGATTGCGGGTCGGGCTTATTGGGCTGATCGGGATTTCTGCTCGCCCGGCATCGGACAGTGCTCGTGTGGGGTGGGGAACTCACATGCCGGGTGCACATGCGTCGGCTTACGCGTATGTTGAGGACACAGAGGTCGTGGTGGTTTGTGACATCGTGCAACTGGCTATCGATAGCTTTGTCGAAGATTGGAAGACTGACTGGCCAACGGTCGAGACCTACACCGATTACCGCGAGATGCTTGAAGGCGCTGACCTAGACATTGTAAGCGTGGTTACGGGTGATGATTTTCACGCGCAGCTGGTCGTTGATGCCGCTGAGGCTGGTGCGAAAAGGATCATCTGTGAAAAGCCGGTCGCGAGCACCTTAGCTGATGCCGATCGCATGATCGCAGCGGTGGAAAAGGCCGGGATCCCCATGCTGGTCGACCATACGCGGCGTTGGATGATTCCTTGGGGTCAGGCGGCCGAAGCCATCAAGCAAGGAGTGATTGGTGACGTTGTTCGTGTTGTCGCGAACGAGGGTGGTCCACGCGCCATGCTATTTCGTAATGGGACCCACCTGATTGATTCCATGGTTTGGTACGCGGGTGGCAATCCCACGGCCATCTATGGGTGAACGGAAGAACGGTTCCCTGACTATGGACCACGATATGCTGGAGATGGTGGTCATGATCCAGATACGGATCCGGCGGTGCTGCGCTGGTGGAGTTTGATAACGGCGTGCGGGCGTTCATCAATTTGTGCAAATTCACCCCCTCCTTCACCTTTGAGGGTGACGTGTATGGGACAGAGGGCCGGATGGTTGTAACCGAGGATGATGTGCGGATCACGCGTGAAGATTAGGGTCTTCCGACTGGGGTTCAGCACAATCTAGGATATGCGACAGCCCACCTCCCACGCGATCACTATACGCACGGTGCGATTGCCGGTTGTGTGCGCGAGATGGCCCAGCTCATTCGGCACGGTGGTCAGCCTACGAGTGACGGTCGAGAAGCTCGCAAGACTCTCGAGATTATGCTCGAGATCCTGCAATCGCAGGCTCTGGGTGGCGTTCGCGTGGAGTGCCCTATAGTCGATGCCTGATAGGCAGATGTTGTCGATCTAGAGGATGATGTTTTGTCCGGTGCGTGCCGATTCGTAGGCGGCAAAGATCACACGCAGCACCGCCAGACCTTCGGCACCTGTGATTGGAGGTGGAACCTCTCCGAGTGCTGCGCGCTAGCTCTCCCTAATAAATGGCGTGTAGCCCCCGCCAAAATTGTTGTAGGTCAAGCGTCGGGTCGGCGGTGATCCGATCACGACTTCTGGCACGGTGCTGTGCCATTCGAGTTCGTCCCGATCGGCGGCACCAAACCGGAGCCAGCCTTCAGCTCCCCACAATGTCATGTCGGTTTGATACCACTGGTCCAGCCAATAGCCCGAGACCAGTGATCCGTGTGCGCCACTTGCCATCCGAAAATTCACGAGGGCGAGGTCTTCGACATCGATGGGCGCACCGCCGACTAATGGGGTCATGGCCTGGACCTCAGTCACTTCATCTCCGGTGAGGTACAAGATGAAATCCAGCCAATGGATACCTAGCCAGATGAGGTATCCACCACCGGCCTCTGATTTGCTAAACGACCAATCACGCCGCTTCGGGTCCCAAATCCTGATTTGGTCCGCAAGCGTCATACCGCGAACGGCATATAGACCGCCGATGCCTCGTTGTTGCTGGATGCGACGTGCGTCTTCAACCCACGGGGCGGGACGATTTGTGAGTGCCAGCGTCGTGGACCTCAACACTAGTGATTGGCGGCTTTATCGACGATTCGGTCTGACAGATCGTGGAGCGCTTCGGCAAAACCGATTAGGAGATCCTTATGCCGAAGTTTCGCCAGCCAGCGGGGCGGTAGGCCCTGTTCCCCGTAGTAGGCGCCAGCCAGTGCTCCGAAGACTGCGCCAGTGGTATCGGAATCCAGCCAGAGCCCTACTGCCTGGACACAACCCTCCTCGAAATCGTTCGTGCGATTGAAGGCCCAGAGGGCCGCCTCCAGCGTGTTTACCACGTTGTTGCCGCCGTTTATTTCCGGCGGCTCGCGCTCCTTGAATGATCCATCCGCTACAGCCGCCACGCCCCCCGCGAGCGGATCTCGCTCCCAGATGTCTTTCTCCGGCGCGTACGCCGCACCCAGTATTTCGTCCTTCCTCGCTCCCGCCAGCACACCGACAACAAGCCCGGTGAAATAACGGCACGAATCAACCGACGCCGGTGCGCGATGGGTCGTTTCCGAACTTTGCCCCGCTGCCACTATCGCCCTTTCTGGATGCCGCCGAAACGCCAGCGAGACAGGTGCTACCCGCATCAACGCCCCATTGGTCTGCGCCTTGAGATCGCCAGTGGTCCCCACGTCCCCACCCCTTTCGAATCTCTCCAGTTCCGCCCGTACCGTCGGTCCTATACCGAAACATGTGGACTCGGCGCTCAGGTGGCCATCCCGATACCACTTCAGATATCGCCGAAGCTGGTCCCCGGCAACCATGTCCTCTTTCTCAAGCAAGCTCTCTGCAAGGCATAGAGCCATCGAAGTGTCATCTGTCCAGGTTCCTGCGGGCACGCCCCGGTGCGGCGCGGAAAGCAATTCTCCAATAGGTTCATCAGGGTTTGGATCCGGAAACTCCACCGGCATACCCAGCGCGTCTCCCAACGCCATCCCCAATACACTGCCCCGGTAACGCTCAATCAGTTTCATACACGCGATCCTAGCTGCCTGTTGCTCACTGGCACTCGCTGCAGATTGTCTGCCATCCTACCGGCGACAAGCGTGGCGCGTCTTTCGGCGTTTGCACAGTCACATCGAATCGATGAATTCCGTTCGATTTTTCGCTCGTGGTAGCAGCCGGCCGGCACTCACCGGCACTCCTATTCGCTCGCCATCACCCTTCCAGAGCCACCTTCGGTGCAGTAAAATCGGCACCGACGGGACTTACAAGATTCGTCCCTGACGGCGACGTAGCCAAGTGGTAAGGCAGGGGTCTGCAAAACCCTTATCATCGGTTCGATTCCGATCGTCGCCTCCGTAGCGATTCAGTTCTGATTTGACACCGTGCTAACCGTCGTCCCGCAGACCATCCCGACCGTTCACGAACTCCGCACCGACCTGCCGTTGCGGTCCCTCGCGCCGGCGCTAGCGCACCTCCCGGGGCTGGTCCTGCTGGAGGGGGATGACGCCGGTTTCGGCTATTTGACCGCCGATCCGTTTGACCGGTTCGAATGGTCCGGCGGCACCGCCCGCTCCCGCCTCCAGGGCGATCTCGCGCCCGCTGTCGGACTGTCGTCCCTGACTGCCTGGCTGGCCCCATACGCCGCCCAATCTCAACCAGGCGTTCCCCCTTTCCAGGGAGGCGCCATCGGCGAGATCGAATACGAGGCCGGGTATTTGCTCGACCGGGTCCGCGACGCCCGGGTTCCCACCGGTGCGAGGCTCGCCCGATTTCGGCTGTACGACTGGGTAGTCGCTCGGGACAATCCCACGGGCCGGAGCTGGCTCATCTGTCACAACTTCGATCCCAGGCCGGGACGTTCCATTCGCGATCGTCTCGAACTCTTCGCCCACCCCACTCCACCTCCCGTACCGGCAACCGCGAGCCCGGCTCCAATACATTGCGATCTGGACGCCGCCGCCTACGCCGTCATAGTGGAACGTTGTCTCGACTATATAGCCGCCGGCGACGTATACCAGGTCAACATTGCGCGCCGTATATTTGGCAGCCTTCCATGTTCCCCGTGGCGAATCTACGAACGGCTGCGCGAGACGTATCCGGCCCCGATGACCGCCTTCCTCCAGCATTCGTCCGGCAGCACCATTTCCATTTCGCCAGAGACCTTCCTACAGGGCGATTCGGCCGGGGTCGAGACCCGCCCCATCAAAGGAACCCGTCCCCGCAGCCGGAACCCGGCCGAGGACGGCCGCCTCGCCGTCGAACTGCAGAGCAGCGCCAAGGACCGTGCCGAAAACGTCATGATCGTCGACGTACTCCGCAACGATCTGGGACGTATCGCCACAGCGGGCACCGTAGCCGTTCCGGAACTCTTCGGGCTGCGCTCCCTCCCCACCGTGCACCACCTGGAATCCCGCATCACCGCCACACCTCGACCCGGCATTTCTCCGGCAGATGTTCTGGCCGCCTGTTTCCCCGGAGGGTCGGTCACCGGAGCACCCAAGATTCGCGCCATGGAAATAATCGCCGAACTCGAGCCCGTTCCTCGCAGCCGCTACTGCGGTGCCATCGCCGCCATCGGATTCGACCACTACCTCACCAGCAGCATCCCCATTCGCACCATCTACACCCGCGGCGACCGCTTTCAGTTCCACGTCGGCGGAGGCATCGTGGCCGATTCCGATCCCAATTTGGAATACGAGGAGACTCGGCACAAGGCGGACGCCCTGCTGCAAATCCTGAGCTCGTCGTAATGGCGGCGAACGGCTCGTCCGAGGCGCAATCTGATCCTGACGTGCAGGCGGCCCGCTCCAGCGATCGGGCAGCGTTCGAGCGCCTCGTGGCTCGCTTTCAGACCGATGTCTTCACTCTCCTGCCTGCCCTTCACCGGCGATTTCGACACCGCCGATGACGCGGCCAGGAAACCTTCATCGCCGCCCCGCGGGCGATCGATCTCTCGATTTCGCGGAGGCAACTTTCGTTCGTGGCTCTTTCGGATCGCCACCACAAGTGCCGCGATCAGTACCGGGCCTCCGCCCGCCGGCGTCAGGTGCCCCTGGAGGACGGTGTGGAACCGCCGCCCGGCAGCTTCGTCGGTATCGGCAGCCCCGATCCGATCCCGGAGCAGTATCTAGAACTTCAGGCCCTGTACTTGGTGATCCAGGCCGGGTTTCAGTCGCTGCCGCCTTAGCAACGGGAAGCCCTCGTCCTGCGCGATGTCAACGGTCTCGCCTACGAAGAGATAGCCATCATCCTGAGCGTGGAATTGGGCACCGTGAAGTCCCGAATCGCCAGGTCTCGCGCTCGCATGCGGGATTACCTTCTGGCCAATCGGGAACTTTTGCCAGACTTCGTGCGTCTTCATGATGGGAGGAGCCGGACATGACCGAAGGCCACCGGCCCGACACGGAGAAAATCAGCGCCCTCGCCAGCGGCGAACTCGATGCCACCGAGACGGCGGCGATTCGAGGCACCATCGACGCCGACGCTGAACTGCGAGCCGACTACGAATCCCTGCTCGCCACCGCCAGTCTGGTCTCGACAACGCCAACCGCCCGCGCACCTCGAAACTACTCCACCTCATTGCCGCCGGTATCCATCGCCCCCTGGTGGATGCGATGGTCGCCCACGCTTTTGGCCACAGCCGCCGTAGCCCTCATCGCCTTCGCCCTGATCGATCTCCAAGGACCACGCCTGGCCCGGGCCGATCGCTCATCCGTCGTTACCGAATTAGAGATTGCGCTTGCCGTCGCGTCGCCTTCCGACAGCAGTGAGACCGCCGGCAGCGCACTGGTTGCAGCCGCGCCCAACCGCGTTCCGCGGCCCCGTCGTCAGCTCGTCCCGGAACGCCCGCTGAGGCGGCGGAGGTGCCTCCATCCGAAATCGAGGTCGCCGTTGAGGCGGAGGCGCAGACCGCCCTCGCTGCGCCCGCACCCGCGAGCCAGACGGCCGAAGGCGATACGATCGGAGCCGAGTCCGAAACCCCCATGACCGCCGCGGCGGCGCCCGACGAAGCACCTTCCGTTGAGGTCATGACTGTCGCGAAATCTTCTCCCGCCGAGGCCGCCGGCGCCGACGCCACGCTCGCTGATGACTTTGATGAAGACGCAGCCGTCCCCGACGCACCGATCGCCGCGGCGGTGGCCGAGTCCATGAACTCGACTGCGCCATCTGCCGACAGCATCGTGGTGCCCCCCGGTCATGCCCGATCCCGGGCTAGAGTTCGACCCGGTCTGGCTCGCCACCCTGGCCGCCGGAGGCGCGCTGCTCATTGCCGCCGGCTTCGCCTACGTCTTCCGCCCCCGCTAGTTTCGCGTCAGCACTCTGACCCGGCGCCAGACCCGTCCGAATATTCGTCCGTTTCCGCCCTCACCGTCGAGCACCGCTATCGCGTCGTCGCCATAGCGCTGATGGACCCAGGCCAGCAATAAATTTTCTCGACTCTCGTTGCGCACCTTCTCCCGCACCGGTCTCATTTCTCGATAGGCGTCCAGCACCTCTCGTACCTCGGATCGGGTCGGTCTCAGCAACGACCGCATATCGTGGATGACTCCGCTGGAAATCAATCGAAACTCGATCTCGCCCGGCTGCAATCCGTGATGAATCGACACGACCCGAGCCCCGGCCAATCCTCCTGGTATCGGACGGCTCCTCAGCCGGATCCGCTTCAGACGACCCAGAATTCCCCCCACCGTATCGCGATCTCGCTCCCTTTCATTTTTCAAAAACTCCTCGGCCAATTCCTTGCCATGGGATAGAAACATGGCGGCCGCCTGCCGCGGCAGGTCCGATTTGACCTCGAACCTATCCTGTCGCGAGGGGAGGCTAAAAGTCCGCCTCACCGCGGCGACCAACGCCCGGGCGTCGTTGGCGCTCCGATATGGGCCTGCGTAGGTCGCACCGTCGTCAGCCGTTCGTCGCACGCATCCCACCACCGGGTCGTCCGACGGCCCCAGGCGTACTATCCGCGCCGATGGCCGCCGCGCCAGTTGCACGTTGTAGGGCGGTCGCAGCTCACGAATGAGCTCATCCTCCCGCAATATCGCCGCCAGATCCGAGCCCGCCATCTCATGATCGATGTACGCCGTCTCCTCAAGCAGGGCGTCCCATTTCTGCGAATAGCCCCGTCTGGCGGTGAAATGGCTGCGCACCCGGCGCTGGAGAGAATTCGACTTGCCCACGTACAGGCCGTCCCCACGGCGGCCGCGAAAAACATAGACCCCAGGCAGCGCCGGTAGGTTGAGGGACGCCCAGCGCGCCAACTCACATCGACGCCTCGCCAGCGGCGCTTTTCCCTCGTCGTCAAGGGTCAGCTCATGCACTTCCCGCACCGTCTTCGCTCCGCGCTCACCGGCCAATCTGCAAAAGTGCCCCAACAACTTGCGCACTGCGACCGCATCGGCCAGAGCCCGGTGAGCCCCCGGCTCCGACTCGCCGAAATGGGCGAGAGCGCTCGTCAGACTCACCTGCCCGACCTCCGGTAGAAGCGCCGAGTGCAGATCCATCGTGTCTAGGCCCTCGCCGGGGAAATAGGGCAATCCCGCCCAGATCGCTTCGTGGTTTATATAGGACAGGTCGGCCGCCAGATTGTGCGCCACCAGGATCGCCCCGCGACTGAATTCAGCGAATTCTTCCAGTACACCGGCAATCGGCGGCGCATCTTCAAGCATCTCCGTCGAAATACCCGTCAGCTCGGTCACGAATTGCGGTATCCGCCCGTCGAGACTCGCCAGCGACTGAAACGTTCCCGCTTCCTGCTGCCCCTTGAATCTAACCGCACCCAGTTCGATGATCCGGTGCCTGCCCGAGCGCCCGCCGTTGGTCTCCACATCGAAGGCCACAAAATCCACGTCCTCCCAGCGTTGTTCCCGCAGGTACCACTCAACCAGACCCCAGCTGCCGTCATCACCGTGAAACCGACCGTCAACAATCAATCTACCTCGAAGTTCAACCAGCAGCGACGGCGGCAGGACCGAATTCGACCGAAACGCCCTCCCCGCCAGTTCGATCAGGGGTACCGGCTCTCCCAGCATCCGCAGGTGGGCGTATGCGGCCTCCACCAGGGCGCTCCGTCCAGCGCGAGCCTCCGGGCCTCCTTCCTGATCCAAATGCATCTCGTTCAGCGCTCTCGACTCCCCAGGATGATCGATCCGATCACACCCACCGCCGCCACGACCACCGCGCCGGCCATCGCATACAGGAAGTTCTCGACGTGAATCGCTTCCTCCAAGAACGACCCGGCGAACCAGAACAGCACTGCTCCCGTGACGAAGTGCGCCAGCCCCAGGGTGACAACCATGACAAAACAGGTCAGCGGTCCCATCACAGCGTAGACCAGAGGTCTTACGTAGAGTTGCAAGACCGCCAGCACCGCGGCGAACGCCGCCGCCATGGTCCAGTAGCCTTCACTTCCCGTTTCCGCCACCAGCGCGACATTGGGGCTCAGGAGATACGCGGCCAGGATCACCCCGATGAAATTCGAAGCCCACCGCACCAGAAAGCGGCGGATCATACGTAGATCCCCTGCCGGTGGAAGGAGGGCGATCTCGCCACCGAGCCCTCAGCCGTGGGATTCAACTCGCGTACCGGCCAACTCCTCCAAAACCTTGACCACCGAAGCGATGTCCCGCGACCCATGCCCCAGGGACTGCGCTTCCCGTAGTAGCATGTCGGCCATCGCCCCTGTGGCGGCCCGCACACCGGTTCGCCGCGCCAGCGACATCGCCAGCCCTAGATCCTTTGAAAGCAGATCCACACTGAAGTCCGGTTCGAAGTCACGCCGCAGGATTTTGCCTCCGATATTGCGTTCCATCGCCTTGCTGCCCGACGACGACGCCATGAGCACATCAAGCAGTTGCCTCATGTCCAGCCCATATTTTGCCGCCATTAGGAACGCCTCCGCCAGCACCGCCAGACTCGTGCCCACAATTATCTGATTGGCTATCTTCGCCACGCTACCCGTCCCGACCTTGCCCATGTGATGTACGGCGCTACCCATTATGTCAAGTAGTGGGCGGACTCGGGCGAAGTCCTCTTCCCGCCCTCCAACCATGATCGCCAGTGTCCCGTCTTTCGCGCCGCCCGGCCCACCGCTCACCGGCGCATCGAGGTAGCCCACTCCTCCGGCCGCCGCCGCCTTATCACAGCGCTCTGCCGTGTCCGGTCCATTGCTGCTGAAGTCAATCAGCAGCGTCCCCTCCGGCATTGCCGCGACAACCCCGTCTGGCCCCAGCAACATTTCTTCGCAAACCGCCGGCGTCGCCAGACACAGCATCGTCACATCCACGGTAGCGGCCAGCTCCACCGCGGTCTCCGCCCGCGCCGCCCCCTGCTCAACCAACTGGTCCGCCCTTGCAGCCGTGCGGTTGTACACGGTCACGTCATGCCCGGCCGCGATCAGATTCGCCGCCATCGGCAATCCCATCGTTCCCATCCCGATATACCCGAGTTTCATTCAGGGATTCCTCCAGCCCGCGATTCGCAGCTCACCGGTCCACCCGCCGCGCACCGAGGAACCCGGCGGGCCGAGCCTACCGTACCTCAACCCGCTCCGATCCGGTCAGCGCCTCGACCGCCTTCCTGAATTCATCATCCGGATTCACAAGCAGTTTCCACCGCAGAGTCACTTCTCCATCCTCATCGGCGACGATCAGCTGCAGTTCGGCGCCGCCGGCGTGATCTTTGGCGACTTGATTGAATCGGTCCAGATATTCCTGGTCCCGTTCAAAGTCTCCGGACCGTCGCATGACCACTCGCACAACCCTGTCCACATCCGGTGCACTAACAGGCTCCTCCCGTTCCACCGGTTCCGACTCCATCTTCACTTCGTCCGCTACTGAACGCACCCCCACCGGCGGCGCCCCCGGTCCAGCCGCCCCCGGCTCGCCCGGCGCCACTTCCACCTCCTCCTCCCCAACCAAACCCTCCGTCGCCGCCGAGCCTTCCAGATTCCCGTTTTCCTGTTCGCCGGCTGGCTCCGGCGCCTCACTAGTCTCCTCCACAGCAGCCGGCAGCACCTCGTCATCAGCTCCATTAGTCGCCGATGTCGGCTGCTCGTCGCTAACCCGCACCTCTTTCCCGTTCTCATTTCGATCGTCAGTCCCATTCGTCACCAGGTAGTCGGCCGGATCGGCGAATCGCTGCATCGAGCCCTGCCGGCCCAGCAGCAGCCGCACCTCGCGATCGTCGGCCTCCACCTTCACATGCAGCGCGATCGCCCGGTCATCCACCATCTCGGCCCGGTACGACTCGTAAGTCGGCGGCAACACGGTCACTTCCACATCACCTTCTGGCGTATGCAGGACGAACGCGGCCATCTCGTTACCACGCCTCGTCATGAAGCTTCGCATCTGCTTGATCTGCCCACCGGTATCGACGTACTGACCGTTGTATTCTTCCCCAATTTCCGCTGGCGCCACCCGAAGCGTGAACTTTAGCCGCGGCCAGATACGGTCGAAGTCGTCCGGCGAGAATTTCACTCCCAGAAGCTCCACCTCCCATGCCGACTTTTGCTGGTCCGATGCCGGAGGTACGTCCGGTAGAGAAACGGCCATCACCGGATCGGAGTCCGCCGCCATCGTGTCGAACAGAGTCGCATGCCCGGCAAGCCCGCTTCGTTGCAGTTTCTGCGCTCGCTCCACCGCCGGGCCCAGCGCCTCCAGCAGCGCCGCACGCTCACCCAGCTCGTCCAGCGCGCCGACCTTCACCAGGCTCTCAAGCGCCCTCCGATTCAGGGTCTTGCCATCGATGCTCTGGCAAAATTGGCCCAGCGAAGTGAACGCTTCCCGCTTGCGCACCTCCACGATGCTTTCGACGGCCACCCGTCCTACGTTTTTCACCGCCGCCAGCCCCCATACAATGTGATTGCCTTCGATGCGGAAGTCGGCATCGCTGCGCGAGATCGAGGGCGGCACGATCTCGATTCCGTACCCGTCACATTCTGCAAACGCCGTCGCGATTTTTCCAGAATCTCCGCTGTTTGTAATCAAGACCGAGGCCATGAACTCGACTGGATAGTTCGCTTTCAGGTAGGCGGTCCAGTAAGCGATCGTGCCGTAGAAAAAGGCATGCGCCTTGTTAAAACCGTAGCCGCCAAACGGTTCGATCAGCGAGTAGATCTCTTCCGCGGTCCTTCGTTCAATATCGTTGGCTACCGCACCCGCTACGAACTTGTCTCGCTGTATCCGCAACTCCTCGGCGATTTTTTTTCCCATCGCCTTCCGCATCACGTCGATCTCCGGCCACGTGTAACCGGCAAGGTCCCGCGCCGCCAGCAAGACCTGATCCTGATAGACGATGACCCCGTAAGTTTCTTCGAGAATCGGTTCCAGCGCCGGATGCGGGTACTTCACCGCGCCCGGGTTGGTCTTCGATGCGATGTACTCATCAATGTTGGCCATCGGACCCGGCCGGTACAGCGCCACCATCACCGCCAGGTCCGCCACGCTGGTTGGTTTCAGGTGAGTCAGGTGCCGGGTTATCGCCGCCCCTTCCAGCTGGAACAGCCCCACCGTCTCGCCTCGCGCCAGGATTTCGAACGTCCTCTCATCGTCGAGCGGCAAATCCTGCACAACCAGCGTTTCACCTCGCGATTCCTCGACGAATTTCAACGTCGTGGATATCGTCCTGAACGTCGCCAGGCCCAGGAAATCCATCTTCAGAAACCCGATCCGCTCCAGCGTCCCGAACGTGTACTGTGCCACCGGGTCGCCGCTCGATCCCGAGCGCATCAGCGGCACGTGCTCCATGAGCGGCCGATTCGACACAACCACCCCGGCCGCGTGTACCGAGGCGTTCCGCGCCACCCCTTCCAGTTGCCGCGCCGTATCCATCAACGCCCGCGAGTCCGCGTCGGCCGCGTAGAGCTCTTTTATCGCTGGCACGCCTTGCAGCGACCGACCGATATCCCACGGCTCCACCGCGTCGAACGGGATCGCCTTCGCGATCTCGTCAACCTTTCCGTAGGCCATCCCCATCGCTCGCCCCACATCGCGGATCGCCGCCCGTGCCGCCATAGTCCCGAACGTGGCGATCTGCGCCACATGGTCTCTCCCGTATTTCTCCACCACGTACCGAATCACTTCTTCTCGGCCATCGTCGGGAAAGTCCATGTCGATATCGGGTGGTTGCCCCTGTCGGCCATCATTCAGGAATCGCTCGAACGCGATATTGAGCCGCACCGGGTCGATGTCCGAGATGTACAGGACGTGCGCCACTAGGCTGCCCCCCACCGATCCCCGTGGGCCGGCCAGCATGCCTTTCGATCGGGAGAATCGAAATATGTCGGCGTGTATGAGGAAGTACGCCGAGAAGCCCAGCCGCTCGATCGTCGCCAGTTCTATCTCCAGCCGATCGCGGTACGTATCGTCGGCTTCTGGTATTCGCGCCGCCAGGCCCTCAAAGGCAAGTCGCCGCAGGTAGCTGTTTTCGTCCTCACCGGCCGGGATGTCCACCGGCGGCAACGAGATCTGGTCGAAATTCAGTTCCAATTCGCACCGCTCCGCCACCGCCAGCGTGGTCTTCATCGCCCCCGGGAATTCCTTCAACGCCATCGCCATTTCCGCCGCCGACTTCAAGTGGTAGTCCCCTTCCATCCGCATCCGGCCTTCCTGGTCCACGGTGCTGTTCGTGCCCACGCAGAGCAGCACGTCGTGCGCATCCTTGTCGGCCTCATTCACGTAGTGCACATCGTTCGTGCCCACCAGTGGCGCCCCCACCCGATTCGCGACTTCCAGCAGTCCTGCCCCTAGCTGCGCTTCCATCTCCATGCCGTGGTTCTGCACCTCGACGAAGAAGTTATCCTTCCCGAAGATTTCCCGGTACCAGCCCGCCAGCTCCACCGCTTGATCCATGTTGTGATCTCGCACCAGCCGGGACATCTCGCTCGACGGACATCCCGAGAGGCAGATCAGCCCACCGGCGCTCTCCGCCAACAGCTCCCGGTCGATTCGCGGCCGGTAATAGAACCCCTCCAGCTGCGCTTTGGAGGCCATCGCGATCAGGTTCCGGTAGCCAACTTCATTCGCCGCCAGAACCGTCAGGTGAGTGGCCGTCGAGTCCTTCCGCCCATCCTTGTCCGATCGCCCGCGCGGCGCCACATAAAACTCGCAACCCACAATCGGATTGATCCCCTGCCGCCGCGCTTCCAAGTAGAAATCCATGGCTCCGAACATCACGCCATGGTCGGTAAGCCCGAGCGCCGGCATCTCCAATTCCCGCGCTCGCGAAACCAGCGCCTCGATCTTGCCGAGCCCGTCCAAAAGGCTGAACTCACTGTGAACGTGAAGATGTACGAAGCCTTCTGCGGCCGCATCGATCATAGGTAAGGATTCTAGGCGTCAAGGCCGCTCGAAACAAAATTGGCGCTTGTGAGAAAATGGTGCAGCCCAAGGCCCCGGACAGTTACGTTTCGCCGGTCGGGAGCCGTTCGTGTACATTGCGCCGGGAGGGATCTGATACCTATGGACCCGTCGATACTTATCCTCGTGGCCGTCGTTGGCCTTGCCGTGATCTTCGTCCCCCGTCTGCTGCCACCCCGGGGGTCCGTCTGCACCCGCTGTGAGGGCACCGGTAACATCAGCGAGCGCTGGCCCAATCCATCATCGCCGGGCGGCTGGCACGTCGCCGAAGGCAAATGCCCTCGTTGCGGTGGCAAGGGCAAGATGCGCTCATAATCGCCCCCCGCCACCCCCTGCCCCTCAGGATCGAGGCCGGTACTGACCGCTGAAAGCATCTTTATCGGGCTCGACGTCGGCACCACCGGCATCAAAGCCGCTGGCTACAGCCTGGACGGACGGCTCGTCGCCTCCGCCCGACACGACCTGCGGCTTCTCAGCCCGACCGCCGGAGCCGCCGAGCAGGACCCCGGGGACTATTTCGACCTCAGCCTGCAAGTCTTGACCGATTGTGTCCGGGACCTTCACGCCGCCGGCAATTACCACGTCGAGGCCGTCTGCCTCAGTTCCATAGTCGGTTCCATGGTCGCCCTCGATCGTCACGGTGAACCCCTGATCAACGCCCTCACCTGGGCCGACCTGCGCTGCGCCCCAGACGTGTTCACCGCCCGCCGCGAACTGGATGAGGACGCGATCTATCGCGCCACCGGCTCTCAATTTCATGGCATTTACACCGGTCCAAAAATCGCGTGGCTCAAACGCACCCAACCCGAGATCTATTCCCACGCCGCCCACTTCGTGCCCACCAAGACGTTCTTGCTCCATCGCCTCGCCGGCGAAATGATCCTCGATCGCTCCGTCGGTTCCGGCTCCGGCATGCTCAATATGGTCGGGCCCACCTGGAACGACGAATGGATCGCCTACCTGGGCCTCGACCCCGCCACCCTGGGCGAGATCGTCGAGCCCGGCACCACCTTTCATTTCAAGCCCGACATTGCGAAAGCCGTCGGCATCGACCCCCGCACCCCGCTGCTCGCCGGCGCCGCCGACGGCATGCTTTCCAACATCGGCGTCGGCTCCATCGAGCCCGGTTCCTACACCGCCATGATCGCCACCAGCGCCGCCTGCCGCACCATCCTCCCCGAGCCCGTTCTCCACCCGGAGCGCAAGACCTGGTCCTACTACCTGGCCGACGGGCTCTGGGTCAACGGCGTCTCCATTAGCAGCGCCGGCATCGTCCTTCGCTGGATTCGCGACCGCCACTTCCCGCATGACGACCCGGAGCAGGGCTACGCCGCCCTGATGGCCGCCGCCGCCACCGCCCCCCTGGGCGCCGACGGCCTGGTCGTCCTGCCTTATCTGGCCGGCGAGCGCTCCCCCTACTGGAACGTCGATGCGCGCGGCGTCCTCTTCGGCCTTACCGTCGGGCACCATGAACGCCACATCGCCCGCGCCGCCATGGAAGGCGTCATCATGCACTTCGCCGACGTTTTCGGCGCACTCGTCGAAATCTGCGGCGAGCCAACCGAAATTCGCACCACCGGCGGATTCCGCAAGTCCAGCTTATGGACCCAGATGCTCGCCGACGTGCTTGACCGCCGTCTCGCCCTTCCCGCCGACTTCGACGCCGCCGTTTTCGGCGCCGCCATGCTCGCCATGAAAACGCTCGGGGCCTTCGACTCCCTCGCCGCGGCGGCCAAACTTGTGGACATCGAGCGCCATATCGATCCTCATCCTGAATCCGCCGTCCGTTACGCCCGCCTGCTGCCGTTCTACCGGCGCCTCTACTCAAGCATGGGCGAGCGCTTCGCCGAACTCCCCGGCCTCCTGGACGAATTGCGCTAGCCCGTGAGGTTCCAATTTCCGCTGCTCAGCGAAGAACGCGACTTCCGCATTCTCATCCTCGGCTCAGCCTTCTTCTCCTTCGGCTTTTTCATGTATCAGGTCCTCTTCACCAACTTCGCCGCCGACGAAATCAACATCCTCCCGAGCGAACTCGGCCTGCTCGAGTCCATACGGGAAATTCCGGGGCTCCTCAGCATCTTGATCGCCGCCGCCACGATGTATTTACTGGAACCACGACTGGCAGGCATCGCCTTGCTCCTTATGGCCGTCGGCGTGGCCAATTATTTCCACCTCGACGACGTCACCGGACTCATCATTTTCTCCTTCGTATGGAGCATCGGCTTCCACTCCTGGGCGCCGATCAGCCTCTCCCTGGCCCTCCGCCTGGGACGCAAGGGGTTCGAAGGCCGCCGCCTCGGCCTGCTGCAATCCTCTGGAAATATCGCCGGTCTCCTCGGCATCGCCATCGTATATTTTCTCGTCACCACCACCGGCTTGCGTCCCTTGTTTGTCGTTTCCGGCATTTTCATCGCGCTTGGCGGTTTAGTAATTTTCCGCATCCGCATGCCCGCCCCCCAGGGCATCCACCATCAGCGCTTCGTGCTCCGCCGCCGCTATCGGCTTTTCTACGTGCTTCAGATCCTTAACGGCACCCGCCGCCACGTATTTATGACCTTCGCGTTATTCGCTCTGATACGCGTCCACGGCACCTCCATCGAAACCATCGCCGTCTTATCTTTCGTCAATCAGATTGGCAGCATCGTCTCCGCCTACTACTTCGGCCGCTGGATCGACCGTTACGGAGAAAAGCCCATCCTCGCCTGGGGATATGCCGGTCTCACCTTCGTCTTCCTTGGCTACGCCTTCGTCACCGTCCCCTGGATCCTCTACGTCCTCTACGTCGTAGACAACATCCTTTTCAACAACTCCATCGCCATCACCACCTACGTCGAGAAAATTCTCATCAGCCCCGCCGACCTTCGTCCCACCATGGTCACCGGACAGACCATGAATCACGTCGCCGCCGTGATAGTGCCGGTCGCGGGCGGGCTTCTCTGGCAGACCTACGGGCACGTTCTGCCCTTTGTGGCCGGCGCCATCATCGCCGCCATTTCCGTATTCGCCAGCTTGGTCATCACAACCGGCGGAATTGGACCCGACTCGATCGGCGCGCCCGAACCACTGGCCGCATCCGCGGGCTAGAGTTGAGATCGACGGCCAACACCCCTAGGACAGGGAGTCCGAAGCTGAACCGGTGCCGGTTCCGGACAGGCAACCCGAAACGCGGGGGGACAGATGACTGCCAATCGAGAAGTGGACGAAATCATGGAGCAGACTCCAGAGGCCGTGATGCTTCCCACCACAGCCACCGCGATCCTCCAGAAAAGCAGCCAGCCAGACACCCCCGCCGTCGAGATCGCCAACCTCCGGAAATCCGACCAGGCGTTGAGCGCCCGCGTCCTCAAGGTGGCGAACTCCGCTTTTTACAGCCTGCCTCGCCAGATCGCCTCCATCGACAACGCTGTCGTCCTCCTCGGCCAGAAGACTATCCGCAATCTTGTACTCACCGCCACCATGAGCGGGATGGGAGCCAGGGGTGTCGCCGGCTACGGCATCCCTCGCGGCGGATTATTCGATCACGCCATCGTCGTCGCCCAGTCCGCCCAGGCCCTTAGCACCCAGACAAACAGAGCCGTCCCGGCTGAGGCGTACCCCGCCGGCCTTCTCCACGACATTGGCAAAGTCGTTCTGGGCGAACACGTGGAAAATCGGGTCGGCGCGATTATCGACATCGCGGAGAGTGAAGGTTGCAGCTTCGCCGAGGCCGAGCGCCGTCTGCTGGGCATCAATCACGCCGAGGTCGGTGCGGTTCTCGCTGAGAAGTGGGGGTTGCCAGATTTTCTCGTCGGCGCCATCCGCTCCCACCACACCGGCCCCGATCGGGACGAATCCGACGAGACCGGCACCCTCACCGCCACCTGCATCATCGCCAACGAGGGGGCCCGCGGAACTGGCTCCGGCGTCGGTATCAACGAAACTCCAGACCCGAAGCTATCGGGTGTCGTCCTCGAGATTCTCGGTAGCAAGCAAAACGAATCTGGTGACATCGAGCAAATGCTCCTCAAAAACATCGAAGAGACCATGTCACTGCTCGAAGGCGGGGGCGACAGCAACGGCGACGCCTGATCCCTCTCGGACCTGAGTCGGGACGCCGTTCAGCTCACGCGGGAGGCTCGATGTCCGCCAATCCCCGAAATTACCGCGAGGGCTACGTCGCTCTCGATAACGTCGGTTTTCATTACCTCGAGTGGGGAGATTCCGGCCCTCACGTGCTCGTCCTGCACGGAGCGACTTCAATGGCTGTCAACCATGCCTGGTTGATCGAAACCCTCTTTCCAAACTGCCACGTCTTCGCTCCCGACCACCGAGGCCACGGTCATAGTTCCCGCGCCTCCTCTTACGATCTGGACGACTTCGCCACCGACACCGCCCAATTCATCAAAAAGCTCGGCGTTCAAAATACGCTCGTGCTCGGCCACAGCCTTGGCGGCGCGATATCCATGAATCTTTTCGGAGACGGCGACATCCCGATCCGCAAGCTGCTGCTCAAGGACATCGGTCCCGAAATCCCCAGAGACCGGCCCCACCACAGCCTCCCAGCCACTCTCCTGGAGCTCCTACGACACCGCCTTCACCGATTTCCAAGATTCCCTCCAGGCGCTCGGGGATCCAGCCGCCTTCATCGCCAACAATCTGCCCTGGACCGAAAACAGTGAACTGGCCGTCCGTTATGACCCCGATTTCTCTGCCGTTCTCCGCCAGTCGTGGGACCTCTGGGAGAAGGTCGCCCGCATCAACGTTCCCACCCTTATCCCCCACGGTGAAAATAGCGAGATTCTCCCGGCCAGCGCAGCCGCTCGCATGGTTGACGTAATGCCCCATGCCCGCGTCGTCGAGGTCGTCCGCGATGTCGCCTGCGAAGAGTTCGCCTAGCCGCGTCAGCACCGGTCCGTCGCTGTCGAACGCCACATCGCCCAGCAACGCGGAAACTCTCCCGGGCCCATGACCCGGACGTACCTCCCTTACCCGGTTGGTGACCCTTCCCCTCCTTACCGCGAGAAACTGTCTTAACGCGTGCTGGACTCCGACACACTCCCTTAATAAGAGCTCCAGCACCTAATCTCCTGAGAGTGGGTGACTCTGGCTTCGGTATACTTCTTCGGTGCCGCGAGGAGCGGCATTTTTACCGAAAATTCAACGCCCGAATCTTGACTGCTCCACCAACCACGACGCCAGCCGAAAGGCCCCACTTGACCTTCATCGAAGATGTCACCGCCCGCGAAATCTTGGACTCCCGCGGCAATCCAACCGTTGAAGTGGATGTTCTTTTGGAGAGCGGCGCCAGCGGCCGCGCCGGAGTGCCCTCCGGCGCTTCGACCGGCAGCCGCGAGGCCATCGAACTGCGGGACGGTGACTCGACCCGCTACGGCGGCAAGGGCGTCCGTGACGCCGTCCAAAACGTAAACGAGATCATCGGCCCGGCGCTGGAGGGAATGGATGCCACCGACCAGGCCGCCATCGACTCGCAACTCATCGCCATGGACGGCACCAACAACAAGGCCGGCCTCGGCGCCAATGCCCTGCTCGGAGTCTCCCTGGCTGTCGCCAAAGCCGCCGCCGATGCCGTGGAACTCCCGCTCTACTTGTACCTCGGCGGAGTCAACGCCAATCGTCTCCCCGTTCCCATGATGAACATCCTGAATGGCGGCCAGCACGCCGCCGATTCCACCGACTTTCAGGAATTCATGGTCATGCCCGTTGGAGCCGATAGTTTCCGCGAGGCCGTCCGGGCCGGTGCGGAAATCTACCAGGCCCTCAAGTCCATCCTCGACCAGGCCGGCTACAGCACCAACGTCGGCGACGAAGGTGGCTTTGCTCCCGGCCTCAAATCCAACGCCGAGGCCGTCGAACTCATCCTGGCCGCTATCGAGGCCGCCGGCTACTCACCCGGGGAAGACGTATTGCTCGCCGTCGACGCCGCCGCGTCAGAGATCTATGAAGACGGCAGGTACCGTCTGGCCCGAGAGGATCGCACCCTCACCACCGAGGAGATGGTCGCCTTCTGGGAGGACTGGACCCGACAATATCCCATCATTTCCCTCGAAGACGGCCTTGACGAGTCCGATTGGGACGGCTGGACGCTGCTCACGGAGCGCCTAGGCGAACGTCTGCAAATAGTGGGCGATGATCTCACCGTCACCAACACCGTGATTCTCCAGCGCGCCATCGACGAGCGCGCCATGAATTCCATCCTGATTAAGCTGAACCAGATTGGCACCCTCACCGAAACTCTTGACGCCATCGAGTTCGCCACCCGAGCCGGCTTCACCAGCATCATTTCGCACCGCTCCGGCGAAACCGAGGACACCACCATTGCCGACCTGGCGGTAGCCACCGGTTGTGGCCAGATAAAGACCGGCTCGCTGGCCCGCACTGATCGCGTGGCCAAATATAACCAGCTGCTTCGCATCGAAGAGGCGCTCGGCAGTCAGGCCCGATATCCGGGGCGCAACGCCTTGTTCAACATCACTCGGCCATAGCGCCTTGACCGGCCCCATCGAAGATACTCTCAAACAGGTCGCCAGCGGCGCCCTTTCAATCGACGATGCCGCCCGCCGCCTCAGCCAGCCATACGACGATCTGGGATTCGCAAAGGTCGATAGCCAACGGGCGGATCGCACCGGCTTCCCGGAGGCCATCTATTGTCCGGGCAAGTCTCCTGAGCAGATCGCCGACATCGCCACCTCGCTAGTCGCCTCCGGCCAGATCGTCATCGCCACCCGGGCCACCCCGGCCGACTACGCCGCCGTCCACAACACTTCGCCCGACGCGATCTTCACCGCCGAAGCCCGAGTCATCGTCGTGCCGGCCGGCGAAATGCCCGCCCTCCCCGGCGCCGTGACCGTCGTAACCGGGGGAACATCCGATATTCCCGTAGCCGAAGAGGCTGCCATCACCGCCGCCACCTACGGCGCCACCGTCACCCGCCTCTGGGACGTGGGAGTCGCCGGTATCCACCGCCTCCTGCGAAATCGCGAAGCCCTCGATAAGGCCACCGTCCTCATAGCCGTAGCCGGTATGGAGGGCGCCCTTCCCAGCGTCGTCGCCGGGCTGGTCGACAAGCCCGTGATCGCAGTGCCCACCAGCGTCGGCTATGGCGCCGCCTTCGGCGGGCTGGCCCCGCTGCTCGCCATGCTCAACTCCTGCGCCCCCGGTGTTTCCGTGGTCAATATAGACAACGGTTTCGGTGCCGGCTATCTGGCCGCCCAGATTTGCCGCACGACCCGGGGCCCTTCTTGAAAATCGCGTTCCTCGATCCCTTCGCGGGAGCCGCGGGAGACATGTTTCTGGGTGCCCTCATCGACGCTGGTTGGCCCGCCGCCGAACTCCAGGAGGAGCTCGAGAAACTCCCTCTGGACAACTTCCAGATGCACGTCGAAAAAGTTGTGCGGGGCCCCATCGCCGCCACCCATGTCCGCTTCGAAATCGGTGAAGAGCATCATCACCGCAACCTCGCCGACATCGTCGGGATTCTCAAGACGAGTTCCCTTTCCGACGCGGTGCGTGACCGGGCTGTAACCATGTTCGAGATGCTGGCCGCCGCCGAGGCCAGAGCCCACGGCAGCACCATCGAAAGCGTCCACTTTCACGAAGTGGGCGCCGTCGACTCGATTCTCGACATCGTCGGCGCCGCCGCCGGCCTCGAGTGGCTCGGGGCTACCGAAGTTGTCGTCGCCTCCATAAACACCGGAGGCGGCACCGTCAAAACTCAGCACGGAGTCATCCCGGTTCCCGGAATGGCCACCTTAAATCTCCTCGAATCCGCCGGCGCGCCTGTCTTTTCTTCGACTGACAAAGCCGAACTGCTCACCCCCACCGGCGCTCTCATCCTGACCCACGCCGCCTCCCGCTACGGGACCATGCCGGCCATGAACGTAGCCGCCTCCGGCTACGGCGCCGGCTCCCGTGATTCGGACCTGCCCAACGTGCTGCGACTCGTCATCGGGAAGACCAGTCCGGAAGTTGGCGCCGACGTGGTTTCGGTCATCGAAACCAACTTGGACGACGTTACTCCCGAAGTCGTCGCCTACGCCCTCGAACGTCTGCTGACCGCCGGCGCGCTCGATGCCTACGCCACTCCCATTCAGATGAAAAAGGGCCGTCCCGCCACCATGATTTCGGCCATCTGTTCACCGTCCGACGCCGACGACCTGGCCCGGATTCTGTTCGCCGAGACCTCCACCCTGGGCGTCCGCATCCACGACACCCGCCGCCGGATACTCGCCCGCGATACCGTCACCGTAGCAACTCGCTGGGGTGACGTTGCCGTCAAACTGTCCTTCGAGGGCGATCGACGGCTGGGCGCCTCACCCGAATACGAAAATTGCGCCACTCTGGCGCGCGAGCACGCCGTGCCGCTGCGCACCATAATGGAAGAAGCCCGCAGCCTGGCCCTGATCGGCAATCCAGATGCCTGACCAGCCTCGCGGCCCCAATCGGAGGCAGATATGACCGCTCCAGATCCGCAGCCAGATGTCGTTGACGTCGGCGGCCGCGCCGACTTTCAACAGTCCGCCATCCGGCGCGTTAAGGCCGATCGGCTCCACGCCAACATGTCCGCCATCGGTTTCTCCCAGTCCGGGACCACCGAAACCCGAGTGAGCGCGGTCGGCGCCAGTTTCGCCGCTCACACCGACATCGAGATGAGCACCGCCGTCATTGTCGGCGGCGGAAGCATCCGCATGCAGAACGCCGCCGCCCAGTGGGTCGTGGGAGGCAACATCGAGGCCACAAACGTGACCACGTTGGCCTTGATCGGAGCCTCCGTGACCGGCAACGTCAAGGCCCTGATGGGCACCCGCAGCGCCATCGCGTTCGGCGTGGCCCTGGGCTTCAGCTCGCTCATCGTGCGTCTTATTCGCCGGTTCCTCTAGCCACATGATCCCGGTACCGCCCCCGTCCAACCCGGCTTCCTAGGCCGTGGAAGCGATCCCCGCTCGTCGCCTCGGGCCGGCATCAAGCGACGTGTCGCCCGTCGACAAGTCCACCACGGCGGCTGAGGCCGTGCGGCGAATCGCTCCTAGCAACTCGATAATGATCGGCGGCTTTATGGATGTGGGCGCCCCTGGCGAAATTCTGGATAAGTTGATCAAGCACGGCGCCGACGATCTCACCATCATCGCCAACGACGCCGCCACTCCTGAGTCATCTATGGGACGCCTCTTACTTTCGGGGATAGCAGCAAAACTGATCACTTGCTACGCCGGCGGCAATCGAGCGGTCCAGGAAATGGCCCGCGCCGGTCACCTGGAACTTGAGTTCATACCCCTCGGCACCTTGCTCGAACGCATCCGCGCCGCCGGAGCCGGCCTGGGCGGCGTACTCACTCCCACAGGATTCGGAACCCCGATCGCCGACGGTAAACCTACCTACGAGTTGGGCGGTCGGACCTATCTCGTCGAAGAACCCCTCGGAGCCGACGTCGCCCTACTGAGCGCTTTTCGCGCGGACAAATATGGCAACCTTATCTATCGTGGCACCGCCCGTAATTTCAATCCCGTCATGGCCACCGCCGCCGACCTGGTGATCGCCGAGGTCGAGCAGATTTTCGAGACCGGCGATCTCGATCCAGATCGAATCGGCACTCCCGGCGTATTCGTCGACGCCATCTTCGAAAGACCGGCCTAGATGCCCTGGTCCTCCAGCGAAATCGCCGCGCGCGTAGCCGACGAGGTGGCCTCTGAAAAACTCGTCAGCATCGGCATCGGCATTCCCGCCCGGGTCGCCGAGCACATCTACCTCCGGGGGCCGGTCATGCTTCACATGGAAAATGGCATCCTGGGGCTGGGACCTCGACCCCAGAATCAGAAAGCCGCCCTCGACGTCGCCAACGCCGAAGGCAGTCCCGCCTCCGCCCGCGCCGGCGCCTCATTCTTCGACGTCAGTGCCGCCGTAACCATGATGCGAGGCGGACACCTCGATGTCGCCATCCTCGGTGCCATGGAGGTCGACGCTCACGGAGATCTCGCCGGATGGCAGGTCCCGGGCGCAGTCGACTCTGGCATGGGCGGTGCGATGGACCTCGTCGTCGGCGCCCGCCGAGTCCTCGTATGCATGAGTCAAACGGCTCGCCACGGCGACTCCAAGCTCGTCGAACAATGCAGTCTTCCTCTTACCGCACGCGGCGTCGTCAGCATGGTATTCACCGGGCTCGGCGTGTTCGAAATTCAAGACGGAGCCTTCCATCTGTTGGAAATCGCCCCCGAAGTCGAATGGGACGAAATTGTCGCCTCCACCGCCGGTCCGCTTATCGACGCTCGCCCCACTTCGTCTCCGTCTGATACCCGGGAATCGACCGAGGAATCGGACCAATCCGATACCCAAAATCAGGACGTGCCTCACGACGACGAAGACTGATTCCCCACCCGCCACCGATCGGCGTCACCCTCGCCGAATGATAGATATCTAGGACGTTCTACCTTGAGCAATGAGGAATCCCGAGGCAACCACCTCGGCCCGGCGATCCCCGCTTTCCTTGAGCGCCTTGGAAGTCATGCCCGCCTTGCTCTCACCCCGGCTCTCCGAACCTGGCAAGAATCCGGCGGCATTCTGAAGGCAGCCGCTCGCGGCGTGGCGCTACAGACGCGTTGGGACGATCGTCCACTGACTCTTGTATGGCTCTATGGCCCCAACTCCACCCACCCGGAACCTCGCCTCGAAGTCCCGCTTTCTACTCTCGCTCGCCGTTTACCCGACGATCTCCTGAATAAATTTCGGGACGATCTCAGCACCGTTCGCAGGATGGATTTGAGCGCCACCGGCGGCTCCGCCACCGTTGCCGTCGACGACGCCTTCACCAACACCGATGCCGCTCGGATCGTCGCTATCGCCCTGGATCTGGCCCACCGGCTATGACCTGCGTCGCTCCGCGTCGAAGTTTGTAAAGCAGACTACAAACCCACGCCCCCGCTTCTACTACACTCGGACGGAGTGGTGAGAATCTACTCGACCGACAAAGGCATACCCGTCGTGAGGCGGGGACGCAAAGCCACGGGGCTCATTGAGCTGGCCGGGCTGCCGAAGTGAAGCGACCGCCCGTTTCCACCGGTAGGCCTGGTGGGAGCGGGTTTATTGTTATTTCAGGAGAAAGCGGTCGCAGAGGGCCGGAAGAGCCAGTCGAACACGCCCGTCGCCGATCTACGCCGCGAAACCGGCCAGAGCCTGGTTGAATTCGCCCTGATACTCCCGCTCGTCCTCTCGATTCTCTTCGGAATCGTTGAATTCGGACGCGGCTTCCAGTCCTAGCTCGCCATTACGAATGCCGCCGCTTACGGCGCTCGCACCGGCGCGGTCGGCGCCTCCGCCACCGCGATTGACGCCGCCACCCGCGACGCCGCCGCCAGCCTCGACCCCAACACCCTCAACGTGCAGATCGCCAACGCTCAGGGCTAGCCCGGGGACCCGTTAAACGTTCGGGTGACCTACAACCTGCCCATGATCACCCCGATCTTCGCCATTCTCGTGCCCGGCGGCGTCATCAGCATCACCGCCGACGCCACTCAGCGTCTCGAATGATGCTCTCTCGTCGCTTCATCACCACGGGCTCCCGCCTTCGCCGTGCGTTTCTCGACCTGACCTTCGCTATCCATTCATTCGCCCCATGCGCCGGGATAGCGGCTCGGCACTCATCCTCTTCTCTCTCGCCCTCGTTCTCATTGGGGGCATGGGAGCTCTCGCGTTGGACGCCGGCCTAGGCTCCGTCCATCGAGTCCAGGTACAGCACGCCGCCGACGCCGCCGTACTCGCCGCCATCGCCGAGCTTCCCAACGACCCCGGAGCCGCGACCCAGATAGCCGTCCAGTACGCCGCCCTCAACAACCTCACCCTCGACCAATCCGAGATTGCCATCGGCCCAACCTGGTCCACCAACGACACCATCCGCGTCACCCCCCGCGAGACCGTCAATTTTTTCTTCGGCCACATCATCGGAATCGGCGCCGACCCCAACTACAGCTGGACCGATCTGGTCAATCCGGACGGCACCCTGAAGGGCATCGACGACGACAATCCCCACATCCTGCTCATCCCCATCATCACCGAACCCGTGCCCGGTCACAGCGACGTAACGATTACCGGTTCCTCTTTGCTCTACATAGAGGGACCGCCGTCCGACTGGAACGACGGCGAGCTGAACGGCACATTCATCAACACCGTAATCGAGGGCCAGTTGGGACCACTCTCCTCCAACCCGCTGATACCGTGGGTGACTCAGTTGGTCGAATAGCGACCGTCCCCGGGCCGGGGACGGTCGCGTTCCTTCCCGTCGAATCCAGGACGCTCCAGTTTCCGAGTAACCTAGATCACGCGTCCGGACGGCGGAGGCATCGTAACGAGGCTCCCCGTATCGGTAACTCAGGGGGTAGCGTTATCGCCGGCACCGGGTCCGTCCCCGGCCCACGTTACAAATGGGCCGTCGTCCTCGTGGTCGGCAGCGGCGTATTCATCGCAACCCTCGACGCCAGCAGCGTCAACATATCTCTCCCCAGAATCGCCCACGATCTCAGCGAGGACTTCCCCGCCGTCCAGTGGATCGCCCTTGCCTACCTGATCGGCATGAACGGCCTCATGTTGCCGTTTGGCCGGCTCTCAGATCTGATCGGCCGCAAGCGCATTTCCCTCACTGGATTCATCCTCTTCGGATCGGGTGCCCTGCTCAGCTTTTTGAGTCCCAACCTGGAATTCCTGATCGGCGCCCGTATTTTCCAGAGTGTCGGGGCCGCCATGCTGCAATCGACCGGGCCCGGCCTGCTGGTGGGCGCGTTTCCCGCCAACGAGCGCGGTCGCGCCATGGGCCTCAACGGCAGCATCGTCTCCGTCGGCCTCCTCACCGGTCCCATCGTCGGGGGCCTCATCACCGACACCCTCGGCTGGCGCTTCATATTCCTCCTCTCCGTCCCCGTCACCGTGTTTGCCCTCATCGCCGGGCTAATTCTCCTTCGGGAAACGCCCCGCCTTCGGAACGAGCGCTTCGATCCCATAGGCGCGATTCTGCTGATGCTCTGGATCGCTCCCCTCGTTTACGTCCTCAGGCAGGGTCCGCTCCAGGGCTGGAGTTCCACCATGATCGTCGGACTGATCGGCGTCGCCATCGTCGCCTTCTCCACCTTCATCGTTTCCCAGATTCGGTCCCGCCATCCGGTAATGAATCTTTCCATCTTCCGGATACGCCTGTTCAGCCTCTCTGTCCTGATCGCCCTATTCACGTTTATGGCCCTCGCGGCGATCATTCTTCTCACTCCGTTTCTCTTGCACAATCTCGTCGGCTTGTCCGTCACTGAGGCCGGTCTCATGATGGCTTTCGTCCCCCTCGGCAGCGTCTCCCTGGCCATGGTGGGCGGCGCGCTCGCCGACCGCTACGGACCTCGCATCCCCGCCACCGTAGGCCTTCTCTTGATGTCCGGCTCAATCGCCAGCATGGCCTTCATCAATGCCGACACCCCCGTCAGAACCATCATTCCCCGTCTGCTCATAATGGGTTTCGGTCAGGGCCTCTTCATGTCTCCCAATTCGAGTTCCATCATGGGTTCGCTGCCACGCAGCATGCTGGGCCTGGCCGGCGGATTCTTGTCCTGGTCGCGCACCTTCGCCTTCGCTTCCGGCCAGGCCATTTGGGGTGCTGTCTTCGCCACCGTAGTGATCTTCGCGGCCGGAGGCGGCGTCGTACTGGAAGCTTCGTCAGAGGCCTTGCAATCCGGATTTGCCGCCGGATTCTTCGGCTCCGCCGGTGTCCTGCTTGTCGCCGCCGTCCTAGCCAGCACCCGCGGCCGCGTCGTCGCCCCGCCAGAGCCAGACGCCGCTCCACCCACCCCTCCCCGGCGCGAGAAATTCATCCTCGGCTGGCCCGGCAGCCCCGGCGAAGCCTCCAGTCCCTAGCGATCCTCCATCGCCACGTAGCTCACATCGTGGGCGCCGACATAATTCAGTCGCGGTCGGATCAGTTTAGCGATTTCATACTGTTCTAAAATGTGCGCCGTCCAACCCGCCATCCGGCTCATCGCAAATATCGACGTAAACAGGTCGATCGGGATTCCCAGATCCCAGTACACCGACGCCGAGTAAAAATCGACATTCGCGTTGAGCCCCTTCTCCCGCATCAACACCTCTTCCATAATCACCGAAATGTCGTAGTAATTCGTATTGCCGCTCTCGGCTCCCAATTTCTCCGACATCACCTTGAGAAACGCCGCTCTCGGGTCCGTGGTCTTGTACACGGCATGCCCGAATCCGAAAATCAACTCGCGCCGGCCCAGCTTCTCCATCACATAGCTTTCGGTGTTTTCCGGCTTCGCGATCTCCTGCAGCATGTGAATCGCCGCCATGTTCGCACCACCATGCAACGGGCCCTTCAGCGCCCCAAGCGCCCCTGTAACCGACGAGTACATATCAGATGCCGTCGCCGCGATAACCCGGCCGGCAAACGTCGAGGCGTTCAACTCATGCTCCGCGTGTAGCACCAGCCCCACGTCCAGCGAAATCGCCGCCGTTTCCGTCGGCGTCTCCCCACTGAGCATGCGGAGGAAATCCGCCGCCACGCTCAGATTTCGATCCGTCGGCACCGGATCTTGGCCTTGCGCTATTCGGTACATTCCGGCGACCACCGTGGGCATCTTCGCCACCAGCCGCATCGCTTTCCGACGGCTCGCTTCGTTCGAATTATCATCGCTATCGGGATCGAACGACGACAGCGCCGACACCGCCGTCCGCAGCGTTTCCATCGGAACCGCGCTCTTCGGCAACGACCGTGCCAGATCCCATATCTCCGCCGGAACCTCCCGATTGTCCTGTAGCTGGCCGTCAAGCTCGGCAAGCTCCGCCTCTGTCGGCAGCCGTCCATTCCACAGAAGGAACACCACTTCCTCGAACGTGGAATGCTCCGCCAGCTGCTGAATCGGATAGCCGAAATACTCCAGTATCCCTTTCTGGCCGTCGATGAAGCAGATCGTAGAATCCGCTACCGTCGCGCCTCGCAGTCCTCCTGATCGTTCTGGCATCGTGCTCGCCTCCCGCATGGCTGTAATGTCGGTCGGCGGGTACTCGCCTTCCGACCTGTTCCGCTTAACTATTTCCTCATCCCGATTCCCGGACTCATACCCTACCTGCAACCCTGTGCCCACGCCACCACCGGCGCCACCCCGTCGGCCGGCTGCATCAACACCATCCTCCAGGAGACTACGTGTACCATTGGCGCCACACAATTCCCCACCTCCCGGGACCTGCCTTGAGTGATACTCAGAAGATCATCATCTACACCGACGGCGCCAGCCGCGGCAATCCCGGCGAGTCAGCCGCCGGCATCATGATGTGGGACGCAAACGGCGATCCTATCGGGCGCGTTTCTCTCTACTTAGGAGAACTCACCAACAACCAGGCCGAGTATAGAGCCGTCCTCACCGGTCTTCTGGCCGCCTACGTCCAGGGTTTTGGGGAAGTCGAATGCCGCCTCGACAGCGAGCTCGTCGTACGCCAGCTCAACGGGGAATACAAGATCAAAGACGCCGCGCTCAAGACCTTAGCCGCCCAGGTCCAGAAAGCCGCCGCCAGTCTCGACCATGTGAGCTTCACCCACGTCGGCCGCGGCGCCAACGACCAGGCCGACGGCCTAGCCAACGAGATTCTGGACCTGCGCGCAGACGACGATCTGCCCATCTAATACCAGTCTCGTCCTCCATTCCC
>Ga0310121_10000874_pt1 | contig 31916 bp, 30 predicted proteins | sample CB27_Tmax_986_MG_FD_203504 | JGI IMG/M metagenome (GOLD analysis project Ga0310121, IMG submission 203504) | Marine microbial communities from Western Arctic Ocean, Canada - CB27_Tmax_986 | ecosystem: Environmental > Aquatic > Marine > Oceanic | place: Canada: Western Arctic Ocean | collected... | reverse complement strand
GGATGTCCACGCTCTGCAACGCAAACACCGCGCCGAAAAACACCGCCAACGCCCCCACCGCCATCAGCACCATCCCGATCATCCGACCCATCGCGCGTCCCCTTTCTTTGACGGATCTTCCCCGTCCCCCATCGACTTCAATCCACATTCCAGCGACACGTCGTACCAGACAAGCCACCAGGCCGCGCCAGCCGGCCAAAACCGCCGTTCGGGGCTAGACCGTCTCGGTACTTGCCAGTACAGCCGGCAACGGCACTTCACGGCCGTCGTCCAGAGTGAAGGCTATCCAGTCGCGGCGTGCGCTCGAAAGATCGGCGGTGGCTGCCTCAGGTGTTCGTCCCTGGCCCATGCAAACGGGTAATTCGGGATGCAAATCGACATACATCCACGACTCATCAACTAACTGCTCGACCAGAATCTCCACGGCGTAGGGCAGCGACACCCACTCTTCCAACGTGCGTTCCATCAGTGCGACCACCAAATACATCGAACTTCCTCAATCAATTCTACGATCCGATCACCCGACCTGCGTTCAGCTTGGAATTTCCGCCGACTCAGAGCGACGGCCAGGACCCGCCCAATCCCCCTTCCTAATTCTGAAGGAATCCCGCCCCTCCCTTTTCCTGTTCCCCTGCAATCCCATTTCCCGGCCCATGGCCTAACCTGCATGCAGGTTGGGATTTCCGCCGCCACTTCACCCCAAATCGACGAGCCCAACGGCCACCGAGCTTCCCTTCCTCATAAAACTCTTCCCCGGAAATACACAGAAAAATACGTAATATCCGATCACGAAAGAGATTTTCCGGGACAAGAAATATGCCCCATGTTCCAATATTTGGCTGGGTGCACTGCGCCCCCCGAATCGAATGCACAACTCGAAAAGGCCCACATAAACAACCAGATCGCTATGAATTATCCCCTCACCACAAGCTATCCAGTAAACGGGCCAAAAGCCGCATTCGGCGAAAGTTACCCTGTGACCTCGACCTACCGGGCGTCCGCAAACATCCACAAGCCCACCACCGCTTGTGGACCCCTTCCCTGTGAGCCGTCAATTCAGCCGCCAAATCGGCCGTCTACTGGACGCCCGCAACACAAAGTCCACTCTCTCAACCGCACCATTTCCAGACCGGCCATCCACCTACCTCCGAACAGACCGGCTTGTGTTCCCTCGCGCCGCAACCCTGTAAAAACCACCCTGTGACCACCTTCAACCCCGCTTCGCCGACCCGATTTCGGCGCCCCATTCCGACTTCCAAAAAAACCTTCCTAGTGGCTTGTGGGTAACGCCGTCGTTACATCAGTTACGAAATCCGGCCTGTCGACTACCCCCAACTCCCCAAACATAAACAGCCTGTGGCTGCCCCCCACTCGCACCCGCTACTAGAAGAAGCAGCCTAAGGCTGCTGTGCCTGCCCGCGACTTACAATCAGACCGCACCAACCGCCGCACCAACCGCCGCACCAGGGGAGGCATCGGCCATGGTTACCAGATACCGCGACCGTGACACTCGGGGCAGAAAGCCCGCATCCCGGGCCGACCGTGACCGCCTTGCCTGGTGGACCGCTGCCCGCTTCGGCATGTTCATCCACTGGGGTCTGTACGCAATTCCCGCCGGCAAGTGGAACGGCCGGGACGTCAACGACCTCGCCGAGTGGATCATGTTCAACGACCAGATTCCAGTCGCCGACTACGAAAAGCTCGCCCCTCAGTTCAACCCGGTCAAGTTCGACGCTCGCGCCTGGGTTCAGCTCGCCCGGGACGCCGGCGCGAAATACCTGGTATTCACCTCCAAGCATCACGACGGTTTCGCCATGTACGACTCCGCCGTCAGCGACTACGACATCGTTGACGCCACTCCCTTCGCCCGCGATCCCATGAAGGATCTCGCCGCCGCCTGTCACGAAGCCGGCATCCCGCTCTGCTTCTACTACTCCCAGGACCAGGACTGGCATCGCCCCGACGCTTCCGGCAACACCTGGGACTTCTCTCAGCCCATGCAAGAGCGCGACTTCGGTCGCTATCTCGACGAGAAGGTCAAACCCCAGCTCAAGGAAATCCTTACCGGCTACGGCCCCATCGGCCTCATCTGGTTCGACACCCCGATCCTAATCACTCACGAACAGAGCGTAGATCTTGTCGACTTCGTTCATGAACTCCAGCCCGACTGCCTCACAAGCGGCCGCATCGGCAACGGCGTCGGTGACTACGGCGCGCTCGGTGATAACCAGATTCCCGCCGGCGTCGTTGACGGCGTCTGGGAAACCCCGGCGACCATGAACGACACCTGGGCCTTCAAGACCGAAGATCACAACTGGAAGTCCGTCAAAACCCTTCTGCACCTGCTGGTCGACCTGGCCGGCAAAGGCGTGAACTATCTCCTCAACGTCGGGCCTACCGCCGAAGGCGAGATGCCCCCGGTCAGCGTCGAGCGCATGCGGGCTGTCGGCGAGTGGATGCGCGTCAACGGTGACTCCATTTACGGCACTTCCCCCAACCCGTTTCACTATCCCTTCGAATGGGGCGCAATCACTGCCCTGGGGCAAAGTCTCTACTTGCTGTTCAAGACCTGGCCCGGATCGCAATTCACCCTCTACGGGCTACGCAGTAAGGTCCAAAAGGCCCGTCTCCTCACCGACCCGTCATCCACTCTCGAATTCTCCCGGTCCCGGGATGACAACGCCGGACATGATGTTCTGGCGCTCACCCTCCCCAAAATCCCGCCCGACGAAAACGTCAGCGTCATCGTGCTCGAACTGGACGGCGAACCCGCCGTCGATCCTTTACCACTCCAACAGCCCAACGGCGCCGTCAACCTCATCCCCAGCATGGCCGCGCTACACGGGCCCGCCGAAGACGGTCTCGAGATCGCTATGAACGGCGTGACCCAGAACTGGTACGAGACCGCCCGCTCACTCAGCTGGAAATTCAAGGTGAGCGATCCCGGTCAATTCGAGGTGAAGATCGTCACCGGCACCCTTCGCGGACTCGACGGCTGGGTAGGCGGTCACCGCGTTTCGCTCAGCGTCGGCGGAGCCTTCCTGGCCGCCGACATCACCCCGGACGAGCCCATTGACACCCCCCACGCCCAATATTTCCCCGAGTTCGCCACCCGTCTCGGATCAATCGGAATCGACAGCCCCGGTATTCACGAACTCACTCTCGAGGCCCTGACGATCAACCCCGACGCCCCCGCCGGCCTCACCGTCGCCAACGTGAGCCTCACCCGGGTCTCGTGATGAACATGCCATTCTTATCACATACACCGCTGGTCACCTGGCATTTATATTTGATGAATTCGTCGCCTTCTATCGATCCGATGCTCGGCGCGATCCCGAATCCCCCCGCCTGAGCGGCGGGCAAGCTCAAACACAATTTCTCGCCCCATTCCCGGCGGCGACCCAGCTAAGAATTGGTAGGCCCATCCCATGCCCACCCTATTCCGCTCTGCCGACTCCCGCGGACACACCGACATCGACTGGCTCAACTCCTATCACAGCTTTTCCTTCTCCAACTACTACAACCCCGACCGCATGAACTTCAGCGTTCTGCGCGTGCTCAATGACGATCGCATCCAGGGTGGCACCGGGTTCGGCCGCCACCCCCACGCGAACATGGAAATCATCACTTACGTGCTGGAAGGCGCCCTGAGGCATGAGGACAGCACCGGCAACTCCGAAATCCTGCCCGCCGGCGGAGTCCAGCGCATGTCCGCCGGTACCGGTATCACCCACTCCGAATTCAACGCTTCCCAGACCGAGCCCGGCCACTTTCTCCAGACCTGGCTCATCCCCGAGCGCGAAGGCATCGAGCCCGGTTACAAGCAACTTGAGACGACCCCCGAGCAGCGACTCAATCAGTTTCTTTCCGTAGTCCGCCCCGGCGGTGATGACGGAAATCTGCACATTCATCAAGACGTCTCCTTTCTCGTCGGCCGTATAGAACCCGACATCGCCGTCAGCCACCCGCTCGAAGCCGGTCGCGCCGCCTACCTGTTCGTCGCCGAAGGCGCTGTCAAAGCTGATGGTCACACCCTGTCCGCCGGCGACGCTCTCGAATACACCGCCGAGCCCGCCGTCAACGTAGTCGGTCGCGAAACCGCCGAGCTCGTCCTCTTCGACCTGCCCGGCTAGCGCCCCTTGCCCCCCCCGCAAACCCTTTTTCCTCCCGATGCCAGCGCCGAATCGATACAAGTTGGCCGGGCCCAGGCAAGAAATTCAGCCGGGAAAAAGGTCTTCTGCCTCCCAGTCGCGAACGGCTAACATGCAGCGCTCAAGCATCGGCAGCTCCGCCGGCCACTCGCCGCCGGTGTTGACGATTCTCATGATGTGGAGCACAAGCGGCGACACCAAATTCCACAAAAGACCCGCCCGGAAATCGAGGAGACAGCGGTCGAAATCGTATTCCAGAACTCCCGCTGCTTCGAGACTGGAGTGATATTCATCAAGGAGAGCCGTCTCGATTGTCCGCCGCAATTCAGGCTGCAGGCTGGTGGCGATGAAGCGGGAAACGTCAGCAGCGCCGCAGCCCAGATGGATCATCTGAAAATCGATAAGCGTCAGCTCGCGCTGCCCCGACTCAGTACCAAAGAACATGTTCTGGCTGTGGAAATCGCCGTGAACGATTGTCTGCGGCGGGGTGATGAGCATGGCGCGCAGGCGGTCGAAGTGCTCGATCAGACGGGGAGCGAACCCGCTCACGGGGTCGGGCCATATGCCGCAGTACTCGCCGAGCCAGTGCCGAAAGCGATCGCCAACATAAGAGCTGTTCAGGGGTGCAAGCCAGTCGTGATCCGAGGGCCGGGCGTCGTCCCAATGGGCGGCGTGAAACCCGGCAATGCTTCGGACAGCCAGGGACGCTTGCCCGAAAGTGCAGCCGGCCATCTGCTGCACGACCCGGTCGTCTCCCATGTCTTCAAGCAGCAGCACGCCACGATTGGAGTCCGGGTCAAGCCCGCTGTAGTGAACGGCCGGAACCGGCAGCAGCGCCGGGTCCGTCAGCTCGCGATAGGCCCGCACTTCGGTCAGGCCGAGCGGAGCGAGATCCCGCGCCCAGCCGTCGCCGGACGGGGGGAACTTGGCAACAATCGAAGTGGGGGCTCCGGGTTCGAGGCGGTCGTAGCGCGGGTGCACCCGCAGGAGATTTCCGATCAAGCCGGGACGCCCGCCAACGGTCTCACTGGTGAATGACTCGATCGCGGCGGTCCGAATCGTCTCGGTCTCCCGGAGCGCGGCGGTGAGCCAGCCGGCGGTGATCGCATCGGGACTTTCAGGAACGGGAAGCGGGCTCACGAATGGCCTTTCGTGCGGATCGACCACTGAGCGGTATAGCACAGGCGGGGGTGTACTCGCGTGGCTTGCGGGCGGATCCGGAAGGTGCGCGGAATTGTGGAACGGGACGGGGCGGGTGATACTGCGGCGAGCTATTCGCACCGGGCGATCGATACGCCCGCGCAAGGAGTCTGGCCGATGAGTGCGCCGATCCGGGTAACCGTCTGGAACGAATTCCAACACGAAAAAACCGACGCCGCTGTCCGCGAGATATACCCGGACGGAATCCACAGCGTCATCGCCGGCTTTCTGAATCAGGAAGAGGGGATCAAGGCCGGCACGGCGACCCTGGACGAGCCCGGACACGGTCTGACCGAAGAGGTACTGGATCGAACCGACGTGCTCACATGGTGGGGGCACATGCGGCACGAAGACGTGTCTGACGAGATAGTCGATCGCGTACATCAGCGCGTATTGGACGGGATGGGGCTGATCTGCTTGCACTCGGCTCACATGTCGAAGATCTTTCGGAAGCTCATGGGCACCAGTTGCCTACTGCTGTGGCGTGAGGCCGACGAGCGGGAGCGTGTCTGGGTACTGGAGCCTTCGCATCCAATCGCGAAGGGACTGGGCCCATATTTTGAAGTCCCTGAAGGCGAGATGTACGGCGAGCGCTTTGACATCCCGGCGCCGGACGAATTGGTATTCGTCAGCTGGTATCAGGGCGGCGACGTCTTTCGCAGCGGCTGCTGCTTCCGACGCTCGATGGGGCGGATCTTCTATTTCAGCCCGGGACACGAGACCTTTCCGATCTATCACCAACTAGAGATTCAGCAGGTCATCGTCAACGCCGTGCGCTACGTATCGCCGTCAGGAGCGGAAGCTCCGCGACTCGGCCGCAACACGATCCCGCTGGAGGAAATACCCGGGTACGTTCCGCCGGAGTACGCGGAGGGTACCTGACGTCCCGGTCAGACGGCCGGGCACCGTCGCTCGTGTCCGCGGTGACCGCAACGTAAGTCCGCGGCTAGAACAATACGGTCGGAAATCGAGGAGGTCGCGATGTCAGCATTCAACGGTCTGGGGATGAATCTGGGCAATCTCTCCCGGCATTCGGACGCGGTGACGCGATCGATCAGCGCCGAGAATCCGACCGGCGAAAAAGGTCGGGGCGGAATGGCGACCGAAGGCTACGGCGCCCGGGGCGCGCGCAATTTGGGCCAGGGGTGGAAGGTATCTCCGGCGGTATGGGTCCAGGCTGGCGAGGTCTTCACTCTCGCCGAGATCGAAGGTCCGGGTGCCATCCAGAGCATGTGGTTCGCCGGTCTGACGGTCCGGCGCGAATGCATCTTGCGCATCTACTGGGACGGCCAGGAGCACCCCTCGGTCGAGTGCCCGATGGGCGACTTCTTCGCCGTCGGCTGGGGCGAATTCGCCCAGGTCAATTCGGTCCCGGTGGTCGTCAATCCGCGCAACGGCGTCAACTGCTACTGGGAAATGCCGTTCCGCCGGAGCTGCCGGATCACGCTGGAAAACCGCGGGTTCGAGAAGGTTCCGTGCTACTACCAGATCAACTACACCCTGACCGATGTGCCGGACGACGCCGATTACTTCCACGCCCAGTTCCGCCGCAATAATCCGCTGCCATTCAAAGAGGTACACACAATCGTCGACGGCGTCACCGGTCGCGGTCACTACGTAGGCACCGCGATGGCCTGGGGCGTCAATAACGACGGCTGGTGGGGATGTGGCGAAATCAAGTTCTTCATGGACGGCGACGGCGAATTCCCCACCATCTGCGGCACCGGCGTCGAAGACTATTTCGGCGGCGCCTACAACTGGGATGTCGACGGCGAATACGTGGCCTACTCCACCCCTTACCTCGGCATGCACCAGGTGATCCAGGGTGGGGAGACTCACCGGGCCAACCAGCGATTCGGCCTGTACAGGTGGCACGTGATGGACCCGGTGCGCTTCAAGCGTGACCTGAAGGTGACCATCCAGGCGTTGGGCTGGATCAACGACCCGAGTGTGCGCTATCTGCCTCTGCCGGAGCAGTTCGAGGATGTGGAGGCCACGGCCGAGGGACGCTACCTGCCTCTTCAGGACGACATTTCCTCGGTGGCTTTCTGGTACCAGAAACTGCCGACCGCGCCGTTCCCCGAACTCCCGGACCGCGACTACCTGGAGATCATCTGAGCAAGCCGTGCCCGCTTCGGGATTAAGTTGCTGAGTAAGGCAGTCCACGCTGGGGATCCAGGGCGTCCCCCGCCGCCGGCCTCTACGGTCTGGCAGCCGCCAAACAGCTCCTTCGAATTCTGCGATAATCAACATCCGCTTCGGGTGGCTGGCACCCGCTGGTGATCGTTTGGAAGGAAGGTGAGCGATGAGGCTTGGCGGTCTATATCCGGTATACAAACCGCAGGAGGGCCTGACGTTGGCGTCGTTTCAGAACCGGGAAGCCCCCTTGAACATGCGTTTCATCCTCCCCAGTTCGATCGAGGACTTCGACGACATCGTCCAGAAGATGGACCGTTACGGGCTGTCGGCAATCGGCGCCCCGGCAAACATGGAGGGCCAGGACCCCGACGAATGCGTGGCGTTCGGCGAGCGCGCCCGGGAACTGGGCCTTCTGGTCGGCGAAGCGAATTTCAGCGGCAATCTCATGTCGGCCGACGCTGAGACCGTCGAGCAGGGGATCGAGGGCGCGCGCCGGGCTCTGCGCAACGCCGACCTCATGCAGTGTCGCACCCTGCATATCCTGGTCGGGACGAAGGATCCGTCCAACCACATGCTGGCCGCCCATCCCTACATGTACACCGACGAGTGCAAGGCCGAATTGCGCGAGGTCCTCCTTCGAGTGATGGACGGGCTGGACCTGCAACACACTCACTTTCTCATCGAGCCCTTCAACAACACCTTCTTCTATCAGCCGGAGGACATCCGCGAGTTCCTGGACTCGGTAGGCCACCCGCGGGTCGGGTTTCAGGCCGACGCCGTGAACATGATTGCCTTTGACACTTATTTTGACACCACGTCGCTCATCAACCGCACGTTCGACCTGCTGGCCGACTACATCTTTTCGGCCCACGTGAAGGATCTGCGCTGGGACCCCCGGCACCTGATCCTGAAATGGGACGAGGTGCTCATCGGCGAGGGCGTGTTCGATCTCACCACCTACCTGCGGCGAATGAACCAACTCGACCCGGACACCCCCTGCTACTGTGAGCACCTGCCCGACGAAGAGTCCTACGCCCATAATTTCGCTCGGGTTCATGAAGCGGCCGAGGCCGCGAGGGTGAGCATCCTGACCCGCGGGGTTGACGGTGACACTTGAGATTGACGTTGGAGTGGCTGTTTTCATATCCGGATGCCGGAGGCGGCAGACGTATACTTGCTATCCGGCCGGCAGGCCGGCCCGCGACTGCGGGGGAAGCGAAAAGATGAAAAGATGATGTACGAACTTCGAGTGTATGAAATCCTGCCCGGGCGGATGGACGCGATGCGGTCACGCCTGGAGCGGGCGACGGTAATATTTCGCAAGAACGGATTCGACGTCGCCGGGGTCTGGACGGAGATCGTGGAGGGGAAGGACCCGCGGCTCATCTACATCACCGTGTTTGATGATGTCGCCGACCGGGAACGCAAGTGGAGCGCCTTTGTCGAGGACCCGGACTGGCTCGCGCTCGAAGCCGAATCCGAGCAGGACGGCAAGATCGTTGCCGGGGTCACCTACACGCACATGGACCCGGCCTCGTTCTCGCCTCTACAGTAGACGGTCGCCGCCGGGCACCGGCGGGCGATGTTGCCGGAGGTTCTGAAACTGAAATACCGCCCCGGCCGGCGAGGGAATCCCGCTCCGGCCGCGGCCACGACCCACAGTTGGAGGGGACAGGTTGAAACTCCGGACGATTGGCATCGGCATCATCGGCGCCGGGAGCATCGCCCAGGGCGTGCACATACCCGGCTACCGGGCGATTTCCGATCAATGTGAAATCATCGCGGCCGCCGATATCTCCGAGGACGCGCTGCGTGCGGTCGGCCGGGATTTCGATATCCCGAAATTGTTCGACGACTACCACGACCTGCTGAAACTCGACGAGATCGACGCCGTCAGCGTGTGCGCTTCAAATCCGATCCACCATCCCGCGACCCTGGCGGCGCTGGCCGCCGGCAAGCATGTGTTCTGTGAAAAGCCCCTGGCACTCAACGCGGCCGACGCTCGCGAGATGGTCGCTGCCGCCCGCGCCGCCGACCGCATCCTCGCCGTCGATTTCCAGTCCCGCTTTTTCGCCCAGTCCGTGCTGCTCAAAGGCTATATCGAACGCGGCGACCTCGGCGAGATTTACTATGTCCGCGCCGCCTGGAATCGCCGCCGAGGCCTCCCGTCAAAGGTCAAGGGTGCCTTCCATTCGAAGGAACTCAACGGCGGCGGCGCACTGATCGACATCGGCGTGCACGTCCTCGACGCGGCCCTCTGGCTGATGGGCGGGCCGAAGCCGGTCGCCGTCACCGGCGCCACCTACCTGAAAATCGGCAATCGTGCCGACGGCGGATTCAACCCGTGGGGCCCCTATAACCACGAAGAGATGGACGTGGACGACTTCGCGCTGGCGATGATCCGCTGCGACAACGGCGCGTCGCTGATCCTGGAGTGCAGCTGGGCGCTGAACATCGACGCCGAGTACTACAAGATCTGGCTGGCCGGTGACAAAGCCGGGGCGGAGCTTGAACTCGGGTTTTCCAGGGATCCGGCCGCCGTACCTCTTCGGATCTTCAAGACTGAGGCGGATACCTGGGTAGATCTCACTCCCAGGGGCTATGCTCCGGTGCCGTCGCCCCACGCGGCGGCGGTGGCCGACTTCGTCAAATCCGTGCGCGAGGGGACCGAGCCGAAGGCGCCAGGCGAGGATGCTGTTCGCGTCCAGGAAATCGTCGGAGCCATCTACGCTTCGGCTGAAAGCGGGGCCGAGGTCCGGCTGGACTAGGCAGGAGGGCTACCGGCAGCCTTCCGGAGACCCCGCCGCTAGGCTCCTGCCGGCGAGCGGCCGGGAATGCCGAGTACGTCCCGAGAGTACTGCCACGAACGCAGGTTCCCCTGCCATTCCTGTGTCGCCAGCATCTCGGGAGTCGCGTCGCCGCCGCGGTCGGGATGGACGTGGTAACTCTCGGCTTCCGCCGGCCAGGTGCCGCCTTTCTCCACCATCGCCAGGAAGCGCGCCAGCTGCTCCGCCGGCATCGACGACCAGCCAGGCGTCCAGAAATCCGATCGCAAGAACGGCAGCCGCTCGGGGCCGTTGTCGAGGATGATCTCCAGGTTCCAGGCGCAGTCCGGGTTCACCGAGTCGATGATGTCGCGGATCTCGGCCAGTCGCACCGATCCGATCCCCAGCACCGTCCACTGCACGATCACGCCGTCGGCTGTCCGTTTTACGGCGCTGTCCCGCATGTGGGAGGAGACGATGCGGTCTTTGAGCAGCTCGGCCGCTTCGACCGGGTCCTCCAGCATGCAGAAGGGATTGCCCGAATCGTAGGTGACGCCAACATTGTCGTCGCCCGCGAGTTCCAGGAGGTGCAGCATCTCGCGCGCGGTCAGGTCCCAGTGCAGCTCGGGGGCCAGGTATTCGATGCCCCGGGCGCGCGCCTCCGGAAGCATGTCCCGCAGCAGCGACGCCGTGTCCTCGATCTGCGTCAACAGCGGAACTGCCGCGTCCCGGGTCAGGTTGCCCGAGCTGAGGACGCCGCGCAGGATAGTCGCCCCGAGCTGTCCGGCGATCTCTATCCAGCCGCGGACCCGGGCGCGGACCGCATCCTGCTCCGCGATGGTCGCCTGCCGCCGGGCATCACCGTGGGGATTCCAGTTGAACCCGGCCGCCTCGATCGTCATCCCGGCATCCTCGGCGGCCAGCCGCATTCGACTGTACGTCGCCGTATCGTCCACTGAGAGGCCGTCTACGGTGAACATTAAATTGGCGGCGCCGAGTTCGATGCACTGCTTGGTGAGGGCCAGTGGGTCCCACCGCTGGTGCCGCACGCCGTAGTCGTCAATACCCAGTCGCATCGGTCAACCTAATTTCTGTCTAGTCCCCGTAACTTCGAGCACGGAACTGGCACCGCCACTGCCTCTTTCTCGCGCCGGGCCAGGTTTGCTCGCGGATGACGAACACTTTTGGTCGGACCTCAGCCTGCTCTCAGCGCGCCGGATCGCCTTCGGGTTCGGGCGCGCCATCAAGCACAAAAACTTCGTTCAGCGTGTCTTGGTCAAGAACCGGAGAATCGGCATACAGGTAGCACGCCGCCGCCCGGGACAGATGTTCACGGTAGAGCGGCGGATGGTCGCTATGGCAACGGTCGAAGGCGAGTGGGCAGCGATCGACGAACTTGCAGCCGGTGGCGGCGACATCGAGCGCCTCCGGGTCACCGGCGATCTCGCCATCCGCACCCCAGGCAATTTCGGGATCGGGCTGCGGAATCGATGAGACCAGCAGCTGGGTGTAGGGATGTTTGGGATTGCGGATTACCTGTTCGACCGACCCTGCCTCCACCACCGAGCCCTTGTACATGATGAGGATGTTATCTGCTATCTGGTAGGCCGTTGTCAGGTCGTGAGTGATGTAGAGCACCGATATCCCGAGGTCGCGCTTCATCAGCCGGATGCCCTCCAGGATGGTCGCCCGCAGCGAGGCATCGACCATGGAGACCGGTTCGTCAGCGACGATAAGGCGGGACCTCAGCAGCATGGCCCTGGCGACCATTACGCGCTGGCGTTGCCCACCGCTCAGTTGGTGCGGAAAACGCCCCAGGGTCTCCGATGGCTGCAGTCCGACCATATCCAGGGCCTGCTCAATTAGCCGGTCGGCCTCCGCTTTGGAGTCAGCGAGGCCGAATTTCGCGACCGGGGTGGTGAGCACGTGATCAACCTTGTAAAACGGGTTAAAGGACTCGAAAGGGTCCTGGAAGATAGGCTGGATTTCGCGCAGGTATTCCCTCCGCTGCTTGCGGGACAGTTCTTCCACCGATTGGCCGCGGTAGATCACCTGGCCGGATGTGGGCGCGATGACCCCGAGCAGCAATCGGGCGAGGGTGGTCTTGCCGCTGCCGCTCTCGCCGGCGATCGCGAGAATGGTGGGCGAATCCTCGTCGATCGACATTGTCAGGTTCTCCACCGCGACAGTCTGGCGACGGCGAATAATGCCGGCCGAAAAGATCTTGGTCAGATTGACGGTTTCCAGGAATAGAGTCACGCGGTCTCGTGTTCGTATAGGTGACACGCTACCAGGCGTCCATCGTGGGAGATGGTCTCCGGTACGTCCCGGTCACACGGCTCGAAAACGCTGGGGCAACGCGGGTGAAAGGGACATCCAGGTGGTACGTTGATTAAGGTGGGTGGAGAACCCGGAATACCAACGAGGGATCGCTTCGCCCTGATGGTCGGCACGCTCTCGATCAGCAACTTTGTATAGGGGTGCTGGGGGTTGGCGAAGAGATCCTTGACGGGGGCCAGTTCCACGAGTTTCCCGGCGTACATCACCCCCATGTGATCGGCGAACTGCGCCATGAGACCCATGTCGTGTCCCACGATCAGAACTGCGGACCCGATCTCTTTCTGCACCGAACGTAGCGTCTCCATCACTTGCCGCTGTACCACCACGTCGAGTGCGCTGGTGGGTTCGTCGGCGATGATCACGGAGGGACTGAGCGACGTGCCGATCGCGATAGCAACCCGCTGTTTCATCCCGCCGCTCAATTCGTGCGGGAATTTCCCGCCCACGTCATTAGGAAGCTCCACCCGCTTAAGTTGGAACTGAATACGATTCCTCAATTCGTCCCGAGACAGATTCGGCATGTGAGTCCTGATGCCGTCCGCGAGTTGGTCCCGTATGCGCATCACCGGGTTCAGCGAATTCATCGCGCCCTGCGGAATCAGCGCCATTTGGTCCAGGCGCATCTGCCGCAGATCCCCGTCCTCAAGCTTTAGCACGTCGCCGGTGCCCTCCAGCAGAACTTCACCCCCGGCAATGCGGGCCGGCGGCTTGTGGAGGCGCATCAGCGCCAGCGCCAGCGTGCTCTTGCCGGAGCCTGATTCGCCCACCAGGCCCAGGCGCTCACCGGGTTGCAGATCGAAACTGACCCCGTCCACTGCCTTCACCGTACCTGCGTCAGTATCGTAATACACTCTGAGGTCGTTAACCGTAAGAACAGCAGCACTGCTCATGACATTAAATCCCGGACATCCCTAGAGCACATCTATAATCCAAGAAACTTCTTTCCCTTGTAAGTACACAGTCTTTGTGGATCCTCTAGCCTTAGCCAGCCACCCAGGGACTACCGTCTGCTGATTCAAACGCTACCAATCATCATCAGCCCCCTCCGGTCGCCCATAGGCCGGAGCCGGATAGCCCTCGTTTACCCCACCTTTTTCAAAAAACATGTCATGCTGCTTATCGGCGCTAAAGCCAACTGTTGGCTCCCGTGTTGGAGCACCATCAGGACCGGCATTTGGTGAAGCTCCTGGAGAGGCCCCACATCCGGCAGCAACAGCTGCTAAAGCAATAGCCGCTAGAAGAACCCGTCTACCCACAGGGCGAGCATTCCCGTCGGTAAGATGATTTTGCATAACGCCTCCTTTAAAGCCCGGTGACCAATGACCCTTTTGCCGACCGAAATCTGACAATCCCACCCGAGTACATCGATCACCAGCCGCCTAAATAGGCTGCCGGGAGATTTCGACGAATCGAAATCTCCCGGCAGAGACTACTTATCTACTTAGCAGCCTTTATCCCCAAAACGGAGTGGAGGAAGCATCCCCACCATTGTGATGGTGCCTGATAATTGTTCTCGTTATCAGACCAGTTCGTCCAGTACTCATAGTTGTTAGGAGTCAACAACGCAGTCTGGACTAAGGACACTATCGGCATTTCCCGAAGAATGATCTCCCAAGAATCGCGGAACAAGCCCGCGTACTCTGGATCCTCCATAAGCATGCCGGACATCTTATCTACAATTGCATCGAACTCAGCATTCTCGAACCGTGAACGCTGTCCGCTAGCAACCTCACCAATTGGCGCCGAATGCCTGCTGTGTAGAAGTCTCCAAGTGCCCCACGGATCGGACACGTTGACGGTGTCGCCGCCAACCAGCTGCATATTGGTCAAAATATCCCCGCGGGCTATACCGTCGAAAAAGGCACCGGCCTCGGTGATCTTAAAGGTCGCATCAAAACCAGCAACCCGAAGCTGATCGGCCAGAATAGGAGCAACTCGCTCCTGGTCAGCCTCACCGCCACGTACGTGGATCTGCATCACGACGTTATTGCCGCTGCCATCAACCCAGAGGTCATCATCGCCCATCGCGTAACCCGCAGCGGTCATGTGTTCAGCACTCTTATCGAGGTTGAAATCACCTGCCGGGTACTTGTCGAGAAGGTCACCGGCGCCCTCGCGAAACTCGTTCATAGCAGGCGTCAACGGGAAGAAAACATCTGTCGGAGTAGTAATGCCCTCGTAAGCAAACTCCACGATCTTTTCTCGATCGACCGCGAAGGAAATAGCCCAGCGAACGTCCCGGTTATCAAACGGCGCCGCCTTTAGATTGAAGGCCAGGTGCCTTGGTGCCGGGTCAAAGTAGGCATATGGCAGTTCAGGAAAGAACGACCTAATATTTGGGTTTTCCTCGTTGATCTTCTCGTAAAGGCCCCGAGGGGTGTGCCAGAACGTATCCATCTCACCCGCTATAGCCATGGCTGCCCGCTTCTCTTCAGTCGCGACGCCAACAAAGATTACTCTTTCAGGCTCCGGCAGAGACAGGGGTGTCTTGCGGTCGTTCCCCCCAATTGGTGGCTTGGCTTTGGCACCCCACCAGTTGTCATTGCGGTCCCACACAGTCTCTAACTCGGTAGTAGAGGTCAATGTATACGGACCGGTGAAAACGGGCCATCGCTTATCTGGGTCGTAGTTCGTAAACGTTGCAGGATCTACGTACTTCCAGATGTGCTCCGGAACGAAGTAGGTGCACCAGTAAAGCGAGGCGAACAGCAGCGGCAGCGCACGAGGGTTCGGCTTGTTCAACTCAATGGTTGCCTTGTGGTCACCATCTACCGTCACGTTCTTGTACCACTCGGCCGCTTCATCCGCTCTTCGTACGTCAGAGGTCGCTTCTCGAAGCATGTTGAGTGTAAAGGCAATGTCTGTAGACGTGAATGGCATTCCATCAGACCATTCGACGCCCTCACGAACCTTCATTTCCAGCTTGGTGTAATCGTCGTTATATCGCCAGTCTTCAATCTGCCAGCCCTCTACCCGACCGGTCTCCAGATTGACGTACGTAGGGGCTTCAATCATGAGTTGCTGTGAACCCGTATGCATCAGCATGCTGTTGCTGTAAGGATTGAAAACCTCTGGATTCGCGTTACGATTGGAGATGTTCTCGGCTATCAAGGTCCGATTTCGCGGAACATCGCTTCGTGCCGGCGTAGCACCTGTTGCTACTACAGGAGCGGCGACCTCTACCTCGACGATCTTTTCAACTTCCTTGATTACCTCTACCTCAACCTCTACCTCTTTGACGACCGTGGCGCCCGCTACCTCCTTGATGACCTCTACCTCTTTGACGACCGTGGCGCCCGCTACTTCGACCTCCTTGATGACCTCTACCGGGACTTCCTTGATCACCTCGACCGTCTCGCCGCACGCCGCCAGCACCGCGGCTCCAACGCCGCCCAGGGCGCCGATCCGCAGCAGCTTCCGTCTGCTCAAACCTCTTATATCCATTTGTCTTTACGATCTCCCCTCGTTATTGAGCTGCCCGCACTTCTTTGCGGGCTCAAAGTTGGCTACCCCAACCTCACGGCCCCAACAAATACCAGCTGCTGTTCAGCACTTAGCCCCCAAATTATAGTGGATCGTGAGTTCAAGCCCCACCCTTAAAATACTTCTAGAAAGACGCATTCCGCGTTCTACTTGGTTCAAGTAACAGTAACGAGTACAACTAAAGGCTGTTGACACCTGACATTCGTCTAGCCTCAGCAACAAAAGCACACCTGCAGTTGAAGCAAGTCGGCCAGCCCTCGCAACAATATCGACAGAATTGGAACCAGAAAATATAGAGTCCTATAGCAGCGAGTGGCGGTAGTGGCAGTGACCTCCCGCAGGTCACAAAATAGATACCCTTACGGACGGTAAATCATCATCTGAGATGACACTATGGCCAACTATCAAGTCTCACAGTTTCATTAGGAGGTTTATGCTCACCTAGGACTGTGTAGAATGACTCAATGGCAAATCAGGCAGTTTCATAGGACGATCTCGGCAAGGCCATAATTCGGGTTCAATTGAAGTAGTGGGCCTGGGTCTATAAGTGGGGAATAAGCGAGTAAGCAGATGTCACTAGGATACGTCGCCAGACGCCTTGGCATGTTCTTCCTTATAGTCTGGGCAGCAGCATCGATCAATTTTGTTATTCCCCGACTGGCCAAGGGCGACCCCATTCAAGCTCAGTTTGCCCAGCTGGAGTCATTGGGGATTCGCAGCACAAATATGGACAAAGTCGTGGCTGCTTACCGTAAACGCCTGGGGCTGGATCGGCCCATGATCGAGCAGTACTTTAGTTATCTTTCGAATGTCTCCCGGTTAGATTTCGGGCCTTCCATAACTTATTTCCCGTCAAATGTAGGCCGCCAGATCATGATGCGATTACCCTGGAGTCTCGGGCTTCTAGTGGTGTCAACGATCCTTTCGTTTGTTGTTGGCAATGTTCTGGGCGCCCTGGTTGGCTGGCCCGGTTCTTCTAAGAAGGTCAGGTGGCTGATGCCACTTCTGATGCCGTTCGCCGCAATTCCTTATTATCTTCTTGGAATAATTATGATGTTCGTCTTGGCCTTTTACTTCAAGGTGTTCCCAATGGGCGGCGCATATAGCATCGGATCCACTATCGAGCTTACCCCGGCATTCGCTCTCAACGTCTTGTGGCATGCCATACTCCCTGCCATGTCTATCATTCTGTCGGTAACCGGGTTCTGGATGCTGGGAATGCGAGGGATGATGATTACCAACATGGGCGAGGACTACATGACCATGGCAGAAGCAAAGGGACTCTCACCAAGACGCATCTTTTTCCGCTACGCCATGCGCAATGCCATGTTGCCGCAGGTGACTGGACTGGCCCTCACTTTCGGCAGCATCATCGCCGGATCGGTTCTGGTCGAAGTCATATTCGACTACCCGGGAATGGGCTGGATTCTCTGGCAGTCAATCCGGTCTATGGATTACTTCATGATCCAAGGAATCGTATTTGTACTAATTCTATCGGTGGCCCTGGCAATGCTAATCCTTGACTTTATTTACCCTCTGGTTGACCGGAGAATCACATATGGCCGGTAATAGGGGCATTGGTGAAAACGGCAGAATCTAGCAGACCAGAACGCTGGAGCCGGGGACGCGAGTGGGCTGCATATGGCCGACGAAATCCATCGCTGATCGCTGGTTTATCGATGGTGTCAATAATAATCTTATTCGGCCTAATAGCACCATTCCTGATCGACCAGGACGCCACTCGCACCACCGAATTTGACAGGGAACTAGCTCCGTCATCGAAACACCTACTCGGCACAGATAGTTTTGGCCGCGACATGATGGCAATAATCATCGTTGGCACTCCGCAAACAGTGAAGGTGGGGGTGGTTGCCGGCCTAATGGCGCTCATCATTGGCTCGACACTTGGCTTTGTACAGGGGTTTTTCCGGGGACCGATTGGAGCATCAGTACGAGGCGTTACCGACGTCACCCTAACCATCCCTGCCCTGCTCATCCTGATTACGGTCGCCAGCCAGGTTAAAACTATGTCGGTCGAGACTATGGCAATCATCATCGCCCTGCTTGCCTGGCCAGGAACGACCCGCGCCATCGGCGCCCAGGTACTGAGTATGCGCGAGCGTGCCTTTGTTCCAATAGCGCGTTTTAATGGCATGTCTTCCATGGAAATCATATTCAAAGAGCTCATGCCCAACATGCTTCCTTACCTGGGGGCAAGCTTTGTTGCGGCTGTCTCCACGGCGATCCTGTTTGCTGTCGGACTTGAAGTCCTCGGACTGGGTCCGCAGACTACAAATACCCTGGGTATGACCATCTTCTGGTCGCAGTTGCACTCAGCCGTAATTCTTGGAATGTGGTGGTGGTGGGCTTCACCCATTGTGGTGATCGTATTCCTTTTCATCGGCCTGTTCCTCACCAGTCATGGCCTAGATGAACTGGCCAATCCCCGCCTACGACGGCGTGTATAGAGCTCTTTAGATTTAAGTGGTCGGAATGCCGCAAGGGAGCGCGGCCAAGTATTGAGCAGAAGACAGCGTATTAATAGGTAGCAGGTTCTTAGTACGCCGTTGAATTGGCGCCGTACCCCTTGTCTACCAGCTACTCCCAACACGTAGAAGCGACTGGAACGTAGCTCTGTTGATAGACACGGACAACCCTGAATCCTCATTTAGTCCTGTGCGACGGAGAGTGTCCAAGAATGCAAATCCTTGGGACAGACGTAATGCTCAAATCGGACTGAAGGTCCAAGTCCGAAAAGTAAAGAACTGGCAGCTGGAAGGAGACCACCTGCACCCGGAAACACCAGGCATGCCGTATAAACCCCTGGACCTGAGTGAGCGGATATCGATGATTACATTATTACCCTATGGAAGCACACGTTTGCGCCTTGCCTATCTACCGTGGGAAGAAACCGAACTCACACCACGAAATTCCTGAGAAATGGCGTTCTTTGAATCCTGTAATGAATTGTTCGCCACCATTGACGCAGTTATTTCGGCTGTGAGCATGGCGTCTTAATGCCTGTTGGCTATCTGCTCGCCAGGGTTGGGATGTTCCTTCTGGTCATCTGGCTTGCAGCCTCGATTATCTTTGTCATTCCGCGTATAGCACGGGGCTCCCCTGCACAGAGCCAGGCGGCCCAGGAACGTTTTGGCCTGGATCGTCCGATCGCCGAGCAATACGGTTCCTATCTATTAGATGCAATACGACTAGATCTAGGCCCATCCATTGTGTATTTCCCTAGTGACGTAGGTCGGCATATACAGATGCGGCTCCCGTGGAGCATAGGCCTGCTCACCATCTCATCCACTGCAGCATTTATATTGGGGAATCTTCTTGGGGCTATTCTCGGGTGGCCAGGAGCTCCGCGCCGGCTAAGGATGTTGACACCGCTCCTCATGCCGCTGATGGCCATACCGTACTACCTTCTTGGTCTAATCCTGGTATTCCTGTTTTCCTTCACCTGGCCAATTTTTCCGTCTGGCGGAGGTTACTCGATGGCCACCAACGTAGAGTTGAGTCCGGCATTCGTGATTGATGTCATACGTCACGGAACACTACCGGCGATATCAATCTTGCTGGCTTCAGTCGGATTTTGGACTATCACGATGCGCGCGATGATGATTACAAACCTCGACGATGATTACATGATCCTGGCTGAGGCTAAGGGACTGGCGCCTATGCGCATATTCTTCCGGTATGCCATGAGAAATGCCATGCTGCCGCAGGTCACGATGATGGCTATAACCTTCGGACAGATCGTCTCCGGGTCACTGCTAGTAGAGGTGATCTTTGACTATCCGGGCATCGGTTGGATCCTCCGGGAGGCGATTCGACACAATGATTACGCTCTTATCCAAGGGATTGGGTTTGTCCTGGTCCTTGCAGTGGCCGGGGCAATGCTGATCCTGGATCTCCTAACCCCGTTGGTGGACCGGAGAATTGTCTACGGCAGACGTAGCTAGCCCAGCTCCTCCCTTATCTCATCGATTATCACCGGCGCGCCGGTCTCGATGCTCCGGGCGATGGCTTCGAGTGCCAGGAGGTTCTCGTAGCCGTCGCTCAGCGTGGGCCTGGAAGGCTCGCCGGTGTGGACGGCGCGGGCGAAGGACGCCAATTCGTCCACATACCCGAACGCCTTCTCCATGGGGTAATAACGTGGCACAGTCCAGTTAAAACTGGGAATGACGTTGTGAAAACCGGCCAGTTCGGGCTCGGCCGGAACCACTCCCCTTTTCCCCGCCGCCTCCGGCGGCATCAGGTACTCAACACGGTTCAGATCCACCACTTCGACGCTGGTGCCGGCGCTGCCGGCAACTATCGTTCTCATCTGGTAGTAGGGCGTGGATGTATTCAGATCGACGAACCCCAGCCCACCGCTGACGAATTCCAGTATCACCGCGATCGGCCCGCCGCCGCTCACCTCGATCCCGCTCACCTGGTAAGCCGATACGGACCGGATGTCACCCATGAAGAAGCGGGCCGTGTCCACCGCGTGGATCGAGTGAAAATACAGCAGGCCACCCAGGAGCGGGCTCAGCCCCCAGCGTGGTTCATCCGGAATCCAGCCGCCGTATTTCGTGATGACCGTGGTGGGCTCGCCGAATTCGGCCGAATCGGTGATGTGCCGGGCGGTACGGATAGCCGGCGAGTGGCGCTGGTTATGGCCGACCTGTCCGATCAGGTTGTGTTGGGCGGCGGCGTCGGCCAACCGGCGGGCATCTCGCGGGTTCAGCGCCGGCGGCTTGTCGACGAACAGGTGGAACCCCGACTCAAGGCAAGCCAGGCCAACTTCGGCATGCATGCCACCCGGTCCGACGACGATGGTCGCGTCGGGTTGCTCCTCGGACAGCATGCTATCCATGTTCGTGTAGATGGCGGATGTATCCAGGTTGCGAGCGGTTTCGCGAGCGAGGGACTCGTCCAGATCACAGACGCCCACGACTTCAAGCTCAGGCAAATAGGGCAGGCTGGGATGGATGCAATTGCTGGCATGCCGGCCGCAGCCAATCAGTGCAACCCGAACCGGTTTCTCAACTGTTGCTGCCATTGCGAATTCCTCCTTGGGTAGCCGCTATTCCAACTGCGGTGCGGATCGTATTCTCAAGAATGTGCTATCGGACCCACGCCGCCGGCTCGGGCGGCCGATCCCGGCCGGACCGCCCCGTTCCGGCTCACGACGACGGGCCCGACCAGTTCACCTCCGCCTCGCGCCCGGTCCGGGCCGATTCCCAACAGGCTTCGTTGACCCGCAGCACCGCCAGACCGCCTTCACCGGTCGAGCGCACTTCATCGCGCCCCAGGATGGCGTCGACGAAATTGCGATCGGGGCTGGACTCTGCCGGCAGGTCTCCGATCGGGACCTTCTCGCTGTTCGCGTCGTATTGCACAAGCTGGCCGTCAATCGAATAGTCGCCGGAACGCACCAGCAGCGTGCCTTCGCTCCCGTAGAAGCCCAGGTCCTCCCCGGAAGGCGTGGCGGCGTTGCCGACGTGCATGAAACTGCCGATGGCCCCATCCTCAAACCGCGCGCTGATAGACATGTCGACATCCACGTCCAGGTCATAGCGATTCTCGTAGGCCATCACCGCCGCGATGCGTTGCCGGGTCGCATGCATAACGAAATCCATCATGTGACTTCCCCAGTCGATCAGCTGGCCCCCGCCGGAGAGCTTCGGGTCCTGGCGCCACTGTCCCCGCTGCTCCCAGTACCAGCCGTGGTTCTGGAGCCCGGTGACAAACTGGATGCGGCCGATGGCTCCGGCCGCAATCTGGTCGCGTATGTAGCAATAGATCGACGTGAAATGGCGCTGGTAGGAAATCAGCAGGATCTTACCGGCCCGGTCGCGTCGGGCCAGCACCTCTTGGCCCTCCGCGGCCGTGCGAACCAGCGGCTTCTCGGTCAGGACGTTGCAGCCGGCGTCGAGCGCGTCCACGATCTGTTGGAAATGAAAGCTGTGCGGTGAGGCAATTTCGACCGCGTCCGGCGTGGCCTCGCGAAGCAGGTCCTGGTGTGAGGCGAACTCGCGCACATCGGCGACCCCCGGGAACTGCCCCTTCATCCGGGCGATCGAATCGAGGCTCGGATCGGCCAGGCCCACGATCTCCACTTCGTCCATGTCCAGTAGGCGGGGGATGTGGACCCCCATGAAGTTGCCACAACCGATGATTCCCATCCGAATCGCTGCCATCGAATCCCCTCCTGCTGAGCGGCGGGGCCATCGTGGCCCGCCAACTGGATCGTTGCCTTGTCGCCCCGGGCCTACCGCTCGGCCTCCCCGCCGGCGATCGTGTAAGGCCGCCCCATCGACTGCTCCCGCCAGCGCTCCGGCTCCACTGGCCGCGGCGGGTGGGCCTCAATGAAGTCCTCGTCCGGCTCCACCCCGAGCCCCGGCCCCGACGGCAGTTCGTAGTACCCGTCCACGATGCGGACCGGCTCTTTCAAGAGGCCGGGGATATCGAAGTTGCCAGCTTCCTGAATGAGGAAATTGGGGATGGAAGCGTCTACGTGGGCCTCGGCCACAAAGTTCAGCGGGCTGAACGGAGTGTGCGGCGCCATGGCGATACCGTACGCCTCGGCCATGCTGGCGATCTTGCGCAATTCAGATATCCCCCCGGCATGCGCGATATCGGGCTGGGCGTAGGCCACCGCCTGCCGCTGGAACAGCTCACGGAAATCCCACCGGCTGTAGAGTCGCTCGCCGGTCGCCAACGGCACGGTTGTCTGTTGCGAGAGCTTCTCGATCGCTTCCGTGTATTCCGGCCCTACCGGCTCCTCCAGAAACATCGGCTTGAACTCGGCGATCCGTTCCGCCAGCTTGCGCACTAATGCCAGGTTGAGACGGCCATGGGTTTCTACCATCAGTTCTACATCCGCACCCACCGCCGCTCGTACAGCCCCAACCTTCTCGACTGCCCCTTCGAACGCAGAAGGCGATAGGTGAAAACCTGCAGCCGGAAGCGGATCAAACTTCATCGCTGTCCATCCATCTGCAACCGCTGCCCTGGCGTTGACAACAAGTTCGTCAACCGATGCCCCACCAATTCCCAGGTAACAGCGAAGTTTCGTACGCACCGGTCCACCCAGCATCTCGTAGATCGGCAAACCAGCAGCCTTAGCCTTAATATCCCACAGGGCAACATCGATTCCACTCATTGCCGCCGAAAAAATCACGCCACCGCGCACGTTGTGCCACATGTAGTACATGCTCGACCAGATCTCCTCGATCCGGCGCGCGTCATGCCCGTGCAGGTACTCGCCAATCGTGTCCACGGCCCCCTCCACCGCTCCAGGTATCAGCGAGCATTCGCCGTAGCCCACCAACCCATCGTCAGTCTCAATCTTCACGTAACAGTAGTTGAATGAGCTCTCGCCGTAGTAGGTCCCCGGATTGAACGAGAGAGTGGTAACCGATCGAATGTTCATTGCTCGCTCGATTCGCTAGGTGGCCGAACCGGCCTGTCGCCCGTCCGGCCTTGCAGCCCCGAATGATAGGCCAGTGATATCGCCAAAGCGAACCTTCCGCTTGGCGTCCCCGCGGCCCGCCCGACTGGCCGCGTCGGGCTCTACCAGATCACATATCCGCCATCGGCGATCAGGTCGAGGCCGGTGATCCAATTCGACGCATCCGAGGCCAGGAAGACCAGCGCTCCCTGCAAATCCTCAACCTCCCCGAGCCGGCCCAGCGGGGTGTCGCGCCGCCAGTCGTCGTGCATGCTGGCCATCCGCGCCGAGCCGGCCCCGCCGGCCATGATGTAGCCGGGGCTGATCGAGTTCACGTTGATCCCGGCCGGGGCCCATTCGGCGGCCAGCGACTTCGTCAGATGGATCAGCGCCGCCTTGGAGGCGTTGTAATGTGTCTGCTCGTGCGATCGGTTGACGATGCTGCCCGACATCGAGGCGTTGTTGATGATCTTACCGTGACCCCGCGGTCGCATCACCCGCGCCTCGGCCTGCGAGCACAGAAACGGCCCCTTCAGGTTGGTGTCCAGCACCCGGGCCCACTCTTCCTCGTCGATCTCGTCGGCCACGATGTGCCGGCCGGTACCGGCGTTGTTGATGCCGATGTCCAGCGTTCCCCAGGCAGCGACGACCGCGTCCACCATGGCATCGACTTCCACCTTCGAGCGCACATCGGTGGGCAGCGCCAGCGCCTTCCGGCCCAGCGCTTCAATTTCGGCCGCGACGGCCTCGATGGTGGCGGCGGTGCGGCCGGCGACCGCGACGTCGGCGCCCGCCTCGGCCAGAGCCAGCGCGAATCCCCGGCCGATTCCGGTGCCCCCGCCGGTCACCACCGCGGTCTTCCCCTCCAACGAAAAACGTTCCAGGATTCCCATTTCTCGACTCCCTGCTTGGCCACCCGGCGCGAAGATTCAGGGCATGATTGTGCGACAGAATCCGATCCGAGGCAATGGTGGCTCCCACCGCAGGCCGCGCACACGGAATGAGCGAACCCGTTGAAACTAGATACGTCCGGTCTGGACCGGGAGACCCTGGTCGGTTACCTGCGCGCTGAGTACGGCGTGCAGGCCGGCTCGTTAGCGTTCCTGCCGAAGGGCGAGGATTCGTTCAATTTCGTCGTGGACTCGGCCGCCGGCGAGCGATTCCTGCTCCGCTTGCAGCGACCGGGGGACGGGCGCGACCTGGAACGCTCACTGAGCATCGCCGCCGCGCTGCGCGATAGCGGTGGCCTGGCATCGATCGTCGCCGCCCGCCCGACCCGGTACGGCACGCTCACCGCCGCCATCGAGTCCTACCGGATCGCGCTTTTCCCCTATATGGAGGGTGAAACCGCCTGGGTGCGCACCCCTTCGGATGACTCGTTCGCGCGACTGGGAGCGTTGCTGGCCGAGATCCACGCCGGCGCCGACGCCGTGCGCGCGCTGGACCCGCCGCGCGCGAGCTTCGCCAACCGGTTCCGCCGGCCGATCGCGGACGCGCTTGCCTGGGCGCGCGACGGGGCGTCCCCGACCGGCCCGCGGTCAGACGACCTGCGGCGGTTGCTCCTCACCGAAGCGGCCGATCTGACCGCTTTCATGGATGGCTTCGACGATCTGGGAAAGGAGATGCGCACGCTCTCTCCGGAGTTCGTGATCACCCACGGAGATCCCAACCTGGACAACGTCATTGTCGCGCCCGACGGCAACCTGCACTTGATCGACTGGGGCGAAGTCGCGCTCGGACCGCGCGAACGCGATCTCTCCTCCTATGCCGACGACCGGCTGGATCTTGTGTTGCTGGCATACTTCGAAGCCGCTGGCTCACCCCCGGTCCAGCCGGACCGGTTCCGCTTCTACCGGTACCGCTGGTGCCTGCAGGAGATCGCTGACTACACCACGCGAATCATCTTCACAAATGCAGAGCCCCTCGAGGACGAACACGCTTGGACGGAGCTGCAGCCCTACCTGCCGGTGCCTCACAAGGAGCTCACCGCCGGGCACGAGCGGACCGCCGCCCTGCTATCGACCATACAAGGGGCCTGAAGGGGGCGTTGCTTGGGCCCCGCGCCGCGCTTCCCTGGGATCGGTGTCGCGGGACCTCGGGGTGGCCCGGGTGGCATCACCGCAGGGAGCCGTTGCGTTCTTGGTTCCGATGGAGACGAAGTGCATAATCAGACTCCTGCGGCGGCCTGCGGCAGGGTCAGGAGGGTAGAAATGGATCTGGGCCTGAAGGATAAAGTTGCTCTGGTAACGGGCGGTAGTCGGGGGATCGGTCGAGCTATCGCCCACGAATTGGCTGATGAAGGTTGTCACGTGGCCATAACGGCCCGTGGAGGAGACGATCTTGCCAACACGCTGTCCGAAATTGAGTCGAGGGGAGTGCGGGGCCTGACTATCGAGGTCGACATGAGCACCGCCGAGGCCCCGGTTGAGGCCGTGACGCGGACGGTCGCAAAACTCGGCGCTATCCACGTGCTGGTCAACAATGTCGGCGGCGGCTTCGGCGACCCCAACGTGGAGGAATCGACCGACGAGCAGTGGACCGACAGCATTAACACCAACCTGTTGGCGGCTGTGCGGGCCAGCCGGTCGGCGATACCCCACATGAAAGAACAGGGCTGGGGGCGGATCGTCCATATCACTTCGATTTACGGCCGCGAAGCCGGCGGCAATCCAGCCTACAATGCGTCCAAGTCGGCGATGAACAGCTTGTCCAAGGGCATGGCCAGAGAGCTTGCGGCGGAGGGTATCCTCGTCAACGCCCTCGCCCCCGGCTCGATCCTGTTCCCCGGTGGCGGCTGGGAAAAGGGCATCCGTGAAGACCCGGACGGCATGGCCGCGTTTCTGGAGCGAGACTTCCCCATGGATCGCTTCGGCAAGCCCGAGGAGATCGCGGCGGTGGTGGCGTTCCTGGCTTCGGAACGGGCCAGTCTGGTTACCGGCGCCTGCATCAACGTAGACGGGGGCCAGACTCGTACCAATATCTAGCGTTTCTGCGCCGCGGCCCGACCCGGCGCATGCGACCTCCGGTCCGCCATCGGATTTCGTCCTTCACCCGACGGTGAGGGGCGAGCGTGGGGCTGTCGCCGATACGTTCGCGCGGGTTCGCGCAAAGGGCCAAGAGGAGGATTTGGCATGATCTACGGCAGCGGTGAATACCAGTTCGAACTGGTTGAGGGTTGGGCGCGGCGACCCGATGAACTGAACCTGGGATGGATCGGTGGCGTGGCCACCGACTCATCCGACAACGTCTATGTCTTCAACCGCGGCGACCATCCCATGGTGGTGTTCGATCCCGCCGGCAACATCATCGCCACGTGGGGAGACGAATTCGTTAAGCACGCCCACGCCATCTGGATCGACGCCGAAGATATCCTCTGGCTCACGGACCAGAAGGCGCACTGCATCTGGAAGTGCACCACCGACGGCGAAATCCTCGGTGTCATCGGCAACAGTGGAGTCGCTGGAAACCTAGGGCTGCCATTCAACGAACCGACCGATGTGGGGCTGGCCGGAGATGCCGGGTTCTACGTTTCGGACGGCTACGGCAACAATCACGTTCATCGGTATGACGCGGACGGTGGGCATGTTTCCACCTGGGGAGGCGAAGGCACCGGTCCGGGTGAGTTCCATTTGCCTCACTGTGTCTGGTTTGACGGCGAAGATTCTGTCTGGGTTGCCGACCGCGAAAACAATCGGGTCCAGGTATTCGACGCTGAAGGCAAGTTCAAGGTCGAGTGGACTGATTTCAAGCGGCCGGCGGACTTTTTCGCGCGGGACGACGGAGAGGTTTATCTGGCTGAGATGGATGCGGGGGTGGCTGTGCTGGATCGAAGCGGAAAGATACTGGCGCGGTTTGGGGATATGGGGGAGGGGCCGGGCCAATTCAGGTCAGTGCATGGTATCTGGGTGGATTCCTCGGACGATATGTATATCTGCGAAGTGCAGCGGGACAACGGTTTACACAAGTTCGCGCGGGTGTGACAGGCGGCAAAACTTAAGCCCCACGCCGGGCTGCCGCACACTTGTGGAAGCCCGTCCGCCTGTCGTCAGCTTTCTGCCACAGTGCCCGGTCGTATCTTCCGTTTAGGGTTGGGGCCGTCGGCTAGCGACCCCACTGATATCAACGAGTTAGTGCTGGCCTAGATTGGATTCACCTCATCATTGACGGTCTCCTCCGGTCCGGCGGAATCAACCCCATATTTCTCCTCCAAGAAGTGACCCAGGATACGCACTCTCGCCGCCAGGATCGCCTGCGACACCGCCAGACGCCCAAGCTCGGCCTCGTCGGCTTCCGGCACCGACTCCGGTCCTCCGTGTTTATCCATCATCTGCCTGGCCTCGGCCACGACCGCCTCCCACCTCCGAGTCAAGAACGACGCCTGAGCGGTGAGGGCCTCGGCGTCGTCAAACCGCCGCAGGTCATTAAGGGCCTCGGTCCTCGTTTCCCAGAAAATTCCCGGCGACAACTTCGCCACGAATTTCAGGTGTTCGGCGATCCCTTCGTCACTGCGAAGAAACCACTCCACCACGGCGGTGGGATCGTCGATCGGCGGCATGATTTCCTGTGCTCCCGACTCCGACATTTTAGGCTCCCTATCCGGTCCTCGTAAGAAATCGAGGGGCCGACACCACGGCGGATGCGGCCGATCAATCAATCGCCACCCTATCACTCGATGTCCGTGGTGTCGGACCTGTATCGAGGACTGGTCCTCCCGTCCCCGAGCAGCGCGGCGCGTCGGCGAAGATGCGCCGCCATCGAAGCCATAAGAGCGAATACGGTCGACACTCTGGACCTGTGATTCAGCGGTACCCCCGGGGCGACTCGAACGCCCGCACCCGACTCCGGAGGCCGGTGCTCTATCCGCTGAGCTACGGGGGCCGATTCTCGGACCCGGAGTATATCAACCGGCCTGCGGCACGCCTTGCGCTAATCTTTCGCCCACTCGGATTCATTTCCATCTGCGAGTCCTGTAATGCTCATTACCGATGTCTCCCTAGAATCCTTTCGTTGGCCGCGTACGCGCCCGATCCGCAACGGCATGTTCGTCTATACGTACGTCGAACTCAGCATCCTGCGAGTCGAAAGTGACGAGGGTATCAGCGGCATCGCCCCCGGGGCTGGCGGGCCGGTAGGTGCCGCCATGCTCGAAGGATTTCGAGATGCCCTCATCGGCCAGGACCCCATGAACGTCGAACGTATCTGGCATCAACTCTGGATACCCAAGCTCTTCGGCCGACGCGGCGCCGAAACCCGCGTCATCAGCAGCATCGACATCGCCATCTGGGACCTGATCGGCAAATACTTGCAGCAGCCCGTGTACAAGCTTCTCGGGGGAGCCCGCGACCGCGTTCCCGTATACATCGCCGGGGGCTACTACGAAGAAGGCAAAGGGCTGGACGATCTCGCCGCCGAGATGGACGAGAACATCGAGATGGGCGCCACTGCCGTGAAGATGAAGATCGGCGGCGAGACGATCGCCGCCGATGTGGAGCGCGTCCGCGTCGCTCGCGAAGCCATCGGACCTGACGTCGCCCTCATGGTCGACGCCAACAACGCCTATCGCGCTCACGAGGCCATCCGCATAGCCAGAATGATGGAGCCCTACGACATCTACTGGTTCGAGGAGCCCTGTGGCGCGGACGATTATCAGGGCCATGCCCGGGTCGCCGCCGCGACCTCTATCCCAATCGCGACTGGCGAGAACGAATACACCCGTTACGGCTTCCGTGATCTGATCCAGCACGGCGCCGCCGCCATCCTTCAGCCGGACGCCAACATCATGGGTGGGGTGACCGAGTTCCGCAAGGTTGCCGACCTCGCCGCCGCCCATGATCTGGCCATCTCCCCTCACGGCGGCCAGGATGTTCACATCCATCTCACCGCCGGGGTTCCAGCCGGGCTCATCCTTGAGTTTTATCGCGGCACCGTAGATCCTCTCTGGGACAAGAAATTCATGGAAACTTTGACGCTTGATAAGGACGGAATGCTCGCACCGCCGGACCGTCCCGGGTTCGGAATCGAACCCAATTACCAAGCCCTCGATCCCCATCGCATCGCCTGACCGCCGCTCGCCGACCGCCTGGCGCCTACTCCGCACGCCCCCTGCCCCGGGCAGCTGGAATATGGCTGTTGACGAATCCCTGATGGAGTCCGTGCGCCAGGGCGGGCCGCCGGTCCTACGCTTTTACGACTGGGAGCCGGCCTGCCTTTCCATCGGCTATTTTCAGGCGATCGCGGCGGTCAACTCCCGCGAGTGTTGTCGTCGCGGGATCGACATAGTCCGCCGGCCGACCGGCGGCAACGCCATCCTTCATCAGGGTTGCCTCACCTACTCAGTGGTGCTGCCGGTGTCTTCGCCTCTGGTAGACGGCGGGATCGTATCTTCCTACCGGCGCCTGAGTCGTCCCTTTCAGGATGCTCTTCTAGAATTTGGCGCGCCAGTCGTCCCCGCCCCCGCCTCGGTCCGCCCGGTTGCTGGATTCGACTGTTTCGCCGCGCCGGCCCCGTATGAGATCACGCTGGCCGGTCGCAAGATCCTTGGCAGCGCCCAAACCCGTCGTCGCGGCATCGTCCTCCAGCAGGGCTCTCTTTCCCTCGGTCCGGAGCCCGAAATAGCCGGCTATTCCAGCGCCCCATCCAACGGTCGCCCCTCACCTGGCCCGAACCTGCTCGACTTCCTTCCCGATGGTCCGGGCGACCTTCCCAATGCCATCGCGCGCCACTGCTCCGGCGCGTGGTCGGCTCAATTTGAAGACAACAACCTCTCGCCGGCTGAAAACGAACTTGCCTCCTCTCTCGCCCGGGACAAGTACTCGACTCCGCGCTGGACCGAAATTCGGTAGATGCGTTAGCCGGGAAACATGCTCGTCCGGCGGTTGGCTACCCGGGCATATCCGTGAGCAATATCACCCGCGATCCGCCTATCACCCGGCTATGTTTCCGAGACGCTCGATCGATTCGGAACGGTGCTCGCGATCCAGGCGGGAGTGGTGGCCCTATTCCTGTTTGCCTGCGTTCTCGGACTCGGTTTTCTCGGCGGTCTCTCAAATGACTCTGGACCGGGTCCCGCACCGGAGGCCGAAGGCCTGCCGGCGTCCGAGCTCGACCAGCGAATACCCCGGGACGGTATCCGGCCGATCTACGAACCCGACTTCATTCCGGCTGCACAGGCCGACCTGGGACCTTCCGAGATGGTCATGGCTGTGGAAATTAACGGAGAAGCGCGCGCCTATCCCATCTCCGTTCTCAACTCCCGGGAGATCGTCAACGACGTGGTCGGTGGTACGCCCATTCTCGTCACCTGGTGATCACTCTGCTATTCCGGTCTCGTGCACGACCGCAACGTTGACGACAGAACCCTGACGTTCGGTAACCAGGGCGCTCTGTATATGTCCAACATGACCTGGTGGGACCATGAGACCGGCAGCATCTGGGTGCAGCTCACCGGACGCGCCGAGCGCGGCGAACTTGTCGGCGCGACCCTGGAGCAACTGCCGGCCTACACCGGCCATGGAGCACCTGGCTCGCCTCCCATCCAGACACCCTGCTGCTCGACGAATCCAGTGGCTTTTTCTTCCGGGAAGTTCCGCACGACAGGTTTGTAATCGGCATAACCTTGGGCGACGACTCATCGGCGTACTACTTCCCGGACGCCGCCGCCGCGGGGGCCCTCAACGATTCCGTGGGTTCCACCCCGGTACTCACCTTACGTGCGCGCGGACACCCGGGACATCAAGACCTTCTCGCGGGTCGTTGACGGTGAGACCCTCATGTTTTCCGTCGTAAACGATCTTCTCGTGGATGATCTGACCGGCAGCACCTGGTTCCCAGAGAACGGGCTCGCGCTAGACGGTGAGATGCAGGGCGGGTTCCTGACAGCGATCCCCTACACCCCGGCGTTCGATTGGTCGTGGCGCGACTTCTATCCGGCCGCCAGGTTTTTCCCCGAGTACCGCGGACGCTAGCTCCGCTCGAGGAGCATGTTTGCCCACCGCTCCGCTATCTGTTCCACCCCTTCGACCGTTTCTTCTGATTCCAGGTCTGCGCCGCCTCGCAAAGCGCCGCTCGCCACATCCCAGAATCCTTGGAAACCGAACGCCGCAAACGCTGGCGGCGTGGCTTCGCGTCGGGCCAGAGGAAGAGCCACGGCATCCGCTCCCCGCTGCCGCAACAAGCTGTTCAGATCAGCCAGCAAATCGTCCTCCGTCTGATCGAGAACGACCCCAAACGCCGCCGTGCCGGCACCGATCTCACGGGCTTGATAGACGTCGGTGAGAGTGGACAGTGCAAGCTGACCCGGCGCGACCTCCTCGCCCGCCACCTCCGTGCCGTACGTCAGAAAGCAGTTGTCATACCTGAGAGCCAGCACCCGGGTGATAAGGCCGTGCGGTCCCA
>Ga0310121_10000873_pt1 | contig 31920 bp, 38 predicted proteins | sample CB27_Tmax_986_MG_FD_203504 | JGI IMG/M metagenome (GOLD analysis project Ga0310121, IMG submission 203504) | Marine microbial communities from Western Arctic Ocean, Canada - CB27_Tmax_986 | ecosystem: Environmental > Aquatic > Marine > Oceanic | place: Canada: Western Arctic Ocean | collected... | reverse complement strand
GACGTCTACGGCGCGCGCAAGGTCTGGCGCCAACTGCATCGTGAGGGGATCGTCGTCGCGCGATGCACCGTGGCCCGACTGATGCGTGCGATCGTCCTGCAGGGGGCGGTGCGGGAGGGACGGTTTCACTCCGAGCCACCCAGATCGTCCTGGGGCAGGGAGCCGTGTCTGTCGCTGGGGGCACGGGCGGCGCGGGCGGCGCCGGGCCGATGACCCGTGGCCCCGGGTCCAACGGGGGCGCGGGGACGAGCGCAGCCGTGGGCCGGTCGGGGCGCTATCTGACGCGGATCATCGCGCAGTAGCCTTTGCCGACGACGAGCGCGCCGCTCGTCAAAGACGAATCCAGATTGGTCGTTTGTTCTTGTTGCCCCGCGAGCAGGGGAACCGAGCTCTGCCCCTGCAAGCCTTGAGCAGGTTGGCATGGTCAGCTCGCCCATGAACGGCTTTGGCGTGGCGGCCAGGAGCACGGCTGCACCGATGTCGGTCAAGCCCTGCGCTGCTGCGGTGGGCGAGGCGGTCTGGCTCGAGCTAAGTCCCTCAGGACTTGAACCTTAAGGGTTCGGCTGGTACAGTCGAAGTGTATCGCGAGCATGGAGTACGTCTGCAGGGTCGGCACGCCTTCGGGAGAGGTCGTCGAGCGCACCTTCAGCGCCTCCGACGAGCGCTCTCTACGTGTCGATCTCGAACAGCAGGGCTTCTACCTGCTGGCGATCCGCCGGGGCTTCGGAGCCTCCCTCCTGCGGCTCAAGCCTCGCCGTGTGAATCCCGGACTCCTGCTCATCTTCGGGCAGGAGCTCGCCGCGCTGCTGAAGGCGGGTCTGCCACTGTTGCAGTCGTTGGACGTGATGCTCGAGCGCCAACGGGATCGCGTGTTCCGCCAGTCGCTGTTGACCGTTCGCGAGAAGGTGAAGTCGGGCGTGTCGCTCTCCGACGCGTTCCGGGAAGAGGGAGATCTCTATCCGCCGATCTTCGCCGCGAGCCTCGTGGCCGGGGAACGCTCGGGCAATCTGGACGCGGTGCTGCGGCGCTTTTCCCAGCATCTGCGGCTCAACCAGTCCCTCAAGAAGAAGGCGATCTCGGCCGCAATCTACCCGATCGTGCTCCTCACCGTGATGGGAATCATGGTGGCGATCATGCTCGTCTACGTCATTCCCCAGTTCGAGAGCTTCTTCGTGGGCCTCGGAGCGGAGCTGCCTCTTCCCACGCGGATGCTCATGGTGGTGGCGAGCTGGTCCCGAGCCAACATCGAGTGGATCCTCCTGGCGGTGGGAATAGGCGCCTCCGGGTTCTGGTACTGGCTTCGAAGAGAGGGCGCGCCGGTCGTCCTCGACAGGATCCTTCTCCGGGTGCCTTACTTCGGGGGCCTGATGCGGATGTACGCGACCTCGCAGCTGATGCGGACGCTGTCCACCCTGCTGGCGGGCGGGCTGCCTTTGCTGAACGCCATCGAGGTCGCGGCGAATTCCGTCGGCAACCAGGCGATGTCCCAGGCGCTCGGCGGCGCGAGCGAGCGGATCAGGGAGGGGGCGAGCCTCACCGCCGCGCTCGAGTCCACCCGGATGCTGGAATCGCTGCCCCTGGAGATGGTGAAGGTGGGCGAGCAGACCGGTGCCCTCGGGGACATGCTCACCGCCATCGCCGACTTCTACGACGAAGATCTCGACACGCGGATGGCCGCGGTGCTGTCGCTCGTGGAGCCCGTGCTCCTGGTGCTCATGGCGATCATCGTTGCGGGGATGCTCCTGGCCTTCTATCTGCCCATGTTCCAGGCGATCTCAGCCGTCCAGAGGTGACCCCGTGAGCGATGCCCAGGCCGTGCACGACGACGCCGCAGGGGGCCTCTCCTCCGTATCGGAGGAGGAGGTGGCGCGGGAGCTCGCCGAGCGATCGGGGCTCAAGTACGTGGACGTGGCGAGCTTCGCGCCGGATCCGGAGCCGGCCGCCTCGGGAGAGAGCCAGTGACCTCGGATCGTCCCTTCTGGCGACGCCGTCTCCTGCCGGTGTTCCTCGGGCTCCTCGCGGTCAACCTGATCGCCCTGGCCGCGTGGACCCTGCCCCGCACCATGCGCCTGCGCAACGCCACGGCGCGGGTGGAGGCGGCTCGAGAGGCGGTCGAGACGGAGCGGGCCGACGCGGCTAGCGTTCGCGAGCGCTCCGCGGCCATGGACGCCAACGCGAAGGATCTCCAGGTGTTCTACGACAGCGTGGTGGGTCCGGAGGAGCTCGACCTGCTTCCGACCCTCGAGGAGATCGAGGCGATGGCCCGAGCTCCCGGCCTCACGCCGGGGCGGCGCAGCTTCAGCCGGAAGGAGGTCGACGACGTCGCACTCGAGCGCGTGGCGGTGACGCTGCCTCTCGACGGCTCGTACGAGCAGCTTGTCGGCTTCCTGCAGGAGGTGGAGAGCTCCCCACGGTTCCTCACGGTGGACGGGATCTCGCTTCGCGGGGACGCCGATGGCGAAGGCACTCTGCTGGTGGAGATGAGCGCTTTCATGCGGCTTCCAGCGGTGCTTCGGAGGGGTTCGGTTGCGCGCTAGCGGCCAGCGTGGCGTGACGTACCTGGAGCTGCTGGCAACGGCGGTGATCCTGCTCATCCTGGCTTCGGCGATCCTTCCCCTGGGGCGCGTCGCCCAGCGAAGGAACGACGAGATCGAGCTTCGCCGGGCGCTGCGCACCATGCGCCGGGCGATCGATCAGTACAAGGGGGCGGTCGATCAAGGCCTCATCGGAGGCACCGACGTCCAGCTCGGCAGCGAGGGCTACCCCGAGGACCTGGAAACCCTCGTCGAGGGCGTCAACCGGGTGGGGGCCCTCGACCACAAGCTGAAGTTCCTCCGGCGGATCCCGGTGGACCCCATGGTCCCGGACGAGGAGTGGGGCAAGAGGTGCTACCAGGACGAGCCCGACAGCACCTCGTGGTGCGGCGACAACGTCTGGGATGTATATTCGACCAGCACTGCTAGGGGACTTGATGGGACGGCATACAATACCTGGTAGGCGGGGCCAGAGCGGCTTCACCCTGATCGAGCTGATCACGGTGGTGGGAATCGTCGCCATTCTGGCCGCCATTGCGCTGCCGAACTACCGGATCGCCATCATCCAGGCCCGTGAGGCCGTACTCAAGGAGAACCTCTTTCAGCTCCGAGACATGATCGATCAGTACTACATCGACAAGGGACAGTACCCCTCGACACTGGAGTCCCTGGTCGAGGACTCCTATCTCCGAAAGCTCCCCGAGGACCCGATCACCCGGGCTCCCGACTGGCTCGAGGTCTTTTCGGATCCGGATCCCGATCGCCCGGGGGAGCCCCCTGGTGTTTACGACGTGCACAGTGCCTCCGAGATGCTGTCTCTCACCGGCACGCCCTACAGCGAGTGGTGACCACCGAGATGAGGGAGACGACGAGGCGACTCTGCAGGGTCCGGCTGATCGCCGTGGTCCTGATCGCTGCCCTCTTCGGGGGCGGCTGCGCGGCGAAGTGGGCATACAGGCAGGGATCGGACGCAGCCGCTGCGGGGGACTGGGACCTGGCGGTCGCACGCTACACCAGGGCGGTCGACAAGGACCCGAAGAACATCGGCTACAAGATCGCCCTCGAGACGGCGCGGGTCAACGCCAGCGGCTTCCACCATGACGAGGCGAGAAAGCACCTCGTGGCCAAGGACCTGGACAGGGCGGCCCAATCGCTCCAGATCGCCAGCAACTACGATCCTTCCAACCGGTCGATCGCGGACGATCTGGTCCGAGTCTGGGAGCAGATCCTGGAGCGCGAGCAGGAGAATCAGCAGCGCGACCAGTACGACGAGATGAAGGCCCGGGCGGAGGCGATCCGGCTCCCCGTGCCCGTTCTGTCGCCCCGGAGCCCCGTCCCGATCACGCTCAGGTTCCAGGACGCGAGCCTGGAGAAGATCTTCGACAGCCTGGGGAGGATCGCGGGAGTCAATATCCTGTTCGACGAGGGGTTCCGCGACAAGAAGACTTCGGTGAACCTCAGGGGGTCACGTTCGAGGACGCCCTGGAGCAGCTCACCTTCATCAACAGGCTCTTCTACAAGGTCATCGATCAGAACACCCTGATCATCGTGCCGGAGTCGCGGCAGAAGCGGGTAGCCTACAACGAGTTAGCCCTGCAGACCTTCTACCTGCAGAACGCGGAGATCAACGACACCGTCAACCTGATCAAGACGCTGGCGAAGCTGGCGACCGTCGTTGGCAACCCGAGCCTCAGGGCGATCACCGCTGTGGGCACCCTCGATCAGCTGGCCATGGCCGAGCGGATCATCGACCTCAACGACAAGGCGCGCGGCGAGGTGGTCGTCGAGGTGAAGATCCTGGAGGTCAACAGGAACAACCTCAGGCAGTGGGGCATCGACCTCTCCAACTATGCGGTCGGGACGACCCTGTCTCCAATAGGTGCCGAAGGCGAGGTGGTCGACGGCTTCACGAACGTGCGCGCCACGCTCCTTTCCTCCCTCAGCAGGGCCGACTGGGTGGTGAGCCTCCCTTCCACCGTCTTCGTCCGCTTCCTGCAGACGGATTCGACCGTGCGCATCCTCTCCGCGCCCCGCCTGCGGGCCGCCGAGGGGAAGAAGGCCGTGCTCAGGGTCGGCACCGAGGTGCCGGTCCCGGTCACCACCTTCGCTGCGGCCGGGGGGGGCGGACTCAACACCTTTGCTCCCGCCACCAGATTCCAGTACCGCAACGTCGGCGTGAACCTCGAAATCACGCCCGAGATCATTGCCAGCGGCGACATCACACTCGAGGTCCTGGCCGAGTTCAGCATCCTCGGAGACGACCGGGCGGTGAGCAGCGGGGAGAACGCCCTGGTCGTCCCCACCTTCCTCACTCGCAACGTGACCAACGTCATCCGACTGCGAGACGGCGAGACGGGTCTCATCGGTGGCCTGATCCAGGGGAGCGAGGCGACTTCGGTGACCGGAGCTCTCGGGCTGAGCAGCGTTCCCATCATCGGAAGCCTCTTCGGAAACAACCAGAAACGCGTGGAGGAGAACGAGGTGCTCATCTCCCTCACCCCCCGCATCGTGCGGGCCCCCAAGGTGACCGAGAGCGACCTCGTGCCCATGCCCGTCGGCACGCAGGCCGTGCCGCGGGTCGCGGGAGCCTCGCCGGGGCTCTTCGGCCCCGAGCCCGAGACGGTCCCGCCTGCACCTGCGTCGCAGTCCGGCTCCGCACCCGCTGCCCGCACACCGACGTCCGCACCCGCCCCCGTGGTCTCGCCCCAGTCGCTGCGCCCGAAGCCGCCGCCGGGCGGTTTCCCGCCCCCACCGGGAGTGGGCCCGGCCGGTGCCTTCCCGCCCCCCCCCGGGGGGCCGACCGAATCGTGGTGGCGGAGTGACCCACACATTGAGGAGAAGGACGATGTCGAAGTCGAAGGGCGCGCTCCTGGCACTCCTCGTGATGACCAACGTCACCTGCGGCGATGCCCCCATGGTCGCCGCGCCGGGCTCCACCCTCACCGTGATCGCGAACCCGCCGTTCATCGTGGCCAACGGGGGAGTCTCGGTGGTCTCCGCCGTGGTCATCGACCCGGCGGGCACTCCGGACGCCAATGGGACCGTCGTGCTATTTCTCACGACCCTCGGGAGCATCGAGGCCCAGGGGGAGACGAAGGACGGAGTGGCCCGTGTGAACCTCGTGGCCGACAGCCGCTCGGGGACCGCCACGGTCACGGGTGTGACCGGCGACCAGACCGCCACGGTCGACGTCGAGATCGGCAGCGCGCGACCCGCCCTCGTCACCGTGACCGCCAACCCGGCGAGGATCACGAGGTCGATCTCTTCCGGGATCACGGCCAACGTCTTCGACGTGGACGGGAATCCCATCGCAAACGTCCCCGTCATCTTCCGCCTCGACGGAGGGACGGGCCGGGAGACGCTGGACAGCGCAGGGGCCCAGACCTTCACGGACACCAACGGGCAGGTCTTCGACACGCTGCGCACGTCGTCGAACGGAAGCGCCGACGTGACCGTTACAGCCGAGACCTCCAACCAGGTGAGCGATTCGATCGATGTGGAGGTGAACTGAAGAATCGAATGATCTCTCGTGTCCTCATCGCCCTGGCATTCCTGGCTGCTGGCCCCCAGGCCTTCGCCGAGATCGCGCTTCTCTTCAACGGCCTCACGCTCAAGCTCGAGGGCCATCGCGTCGAGGACGGCCTGCTGGTCCTGGTGCTCGAGGACGGGGGAGAGATCGGCGTCCCGCCGGAGACCGTTCGCGGCTTCGTCCCCGACGAGATCGTGGAGGAGGTGGTCGGACCGATCGGGACCGACCTCCGGTCCCTGGCGATCGCGACGGCGCGCAAGCATGGGCTGGACCCGGAGCTGGTGCTCGCCGTCATGGGCGTCGAGTCGGCATTCCGCCCGAAGGCGGTTTCGTCGAAGGGCGCGCAGGGGCTCATGCAGCTCATGCCCGGCACCGCCACCTCGCTGGGCGTGACGGACGCGCTCGATCCTGCCCAGAACCTGGATGGCGGCGTGCGCCACCTCGGGTCTCTCCTGACCCTGTACGGGGGGGACATCTCCCGTGCCCTGGCGGCGTACAACACCGGCGAAGGGGCGGTGGCCCGTCACGGCGGGATCCCCCCGTTCAAGGAGACCCGCGAGTACGTGAAGAGGGTCCTCGAGCGCTACGAGCGGGCCACGCGATGAGCGCCCCGAGACGGGAGGCCGGCTACACGCTGGTGGCGCTCCTGGCCGGGATCACCATCATGATGATCATGATGGCTGCGGCCATGCCGTCGTGGCGCTACGTCATCAAGAACGATCGGGAGCTGGAGCTCATCGCCCACGGGGGCGAGATTGCCGACGCCATCCAGCGATATCAGCAGCGCAACGGCAACGCGCTCCCGCCGTCGTTGGAAGTCCTCGTCAAGGGGAAGTTCCTGCGGCACGAGTACAAGGACCCGATGACGAAGGGCGGGAAGTGGCGCTTCATCCGGCAGGGTGAGTCCATCAACCCCATCCGGGGCCCCGGGACGCCGGGCACCTCCTCGAGCCGCACGTCGATTCGCCCGACCCCGACGCCCACGCCCGCTCGACAGTCCGCTTTCTCTCAGCCGGCGGGCACCCTCGGCGGGATCCAGGGCGTGGCCAGCACGAGCAAGGACGAGAGCCTCCGGGTCTTCAACGGACGGACCAAGTACAACGAGTGGTTGTTCCTCCCCGGCCAGCCTCGGGACGTCGGCCGTCCGAGCCGCCCCCGCGGCGTGCCTGGAGCGCCGGGTGTGCCCGGGAGCTCGAGTGGTGCACCCACCACCCCGGGCGGTGCACGCACGATCCCGGGCGGGCTGCCGCCACCCCCGCCCGTTCCCCGCTAGTAGGGCGTCGCCTGGGGCTGCGGATCGTCCTGCCCGGAAGGGCCAGGCGGGGGGCCGAACGACGGCTGCGGGGTGAACGGCGAAGCGGGATAGATCCGAGGCTGGCCGCCCGGGAAGGGCAGCGCTCCCGAGCCTGGCGGGGGCGGGGCGGCCGCCGGGGCGAGGGGCTCTTCTTCGTCCAGCGGCGGCTCATCCTCGAGCAGCTCTTCGTCCATGAGGTCGGAATCGTCGTAGAGATCCTCGTCCTCCAGGTCGTCGAGGCCGGGGTCCATCATCCCCGGGCTCGCTCCCGGCGGCAGAGGGGGGCGACGAGACAGCGGAGCCGGGCTGCGCGAGGAGCCGCGGGCGCTGGTGCCCTTGCCCGCCGTGCCGGCCAGGATCAGGGTCTGTACGTGGAGTCCCGTCGGATGGGCCACCAGGGCATAGTTCAGACTCTGGCCTTCGAGGATTCCCTGCACCGCCTCCGCGGCGGAGCGGCCCTTGAGGTCGACGGTCACCTTCTGCAGCGGCGGGTTGCCGTCGTAGACGATCTCCATGCCGGTCTGCCTGGCGAGACCGTCCAGAATGTCGGCAAGGGGGGCGGCGGTCGCGGTGACGTCGACTCGCTCCTCCGCGATGCGAACCACGACCTCGGCCCGCGCCACTGCCGCCGCGAGCACGAGACCAACGAGCACCCAACGACCCATGAGCCCAGTGTACGCCTGTATTGGTCATTCTGAGGAGCTCACCCTGGACGAGCGACGAAGAATCTCCCGATGGCCGTATCGGGAGGTCCTTCGCGCCATCCCATGGTAGACGCGCTCAGATGACGGGGTGTCTCCAGCGTCCGCACCGCTGGTCGCCCGGTCAGTCGGCGGCCGAGGCGACGCGAGACACCTCGGGCGGCGGCTGCAGCAGCGCCAGGTGGCGGGTCCGCGCTGCACCGAAGGACGGCAGCTCGTCCTCGGGAATCGGCTCGGCGGGGGAAAGCTGAACCTTCAGCGGGTCGACGTAGCGGTTGTTCAGCTTCATCCGATAGTCGAGGTGCGGTCCCGTCGCGAGCCCCGTGCTGCCCACGGCGCCGATTCGCTGGCCCTGGGTCACTCGCTGTCCGCGCTTCACGTAGATGCGGGAGAGGTGCCCGTATATCGTCTGGTAGCCGTTTGCATGGCGCAGGCGAACGGCCCGGCCCAGCCCGCCCCACGTTCCCGCGAGGGTCACGACACCGTTGGCCGACGCCGAGACCCGTGTCCCCGTGGGCGCGGCGTAGTCGATGGCCGGGTGAGCGCGCCGGACCTTCAGGACGGGGTGGAGCCGCCTGTTGGTGAAACGCGACGAGATCCGCGTGAAGCGAAGCGGAGAACGAAGGAACGCCTTCTTGAGAGGTGTGCCGTCCGGGTCGTAGTAGCCCACCCCCTGGGCCCCGTCGTATCGCACCGCGTAGAGCGTCCGCTCGCCCCGGGCGAAGACCGCCGCCAGTATCCGCCCGTAGCGAACGAAGCGGTCGTCGAGAGAGAGCTTCTCCACGGCGACCCGGAAGGCGTCGCCCGTCTGGATCTCGGTGTTGAAATCGATGTCCCACGCGAAGATCTCGGACAGGTCGAAAGCCAGCTGGTCGTGCTCTCCGATGGCGGCGATGGTAGCGAAGAGGCTGGACTCGATCTCGCCCTCGACCACCTCGACACGGGTGTCGTAGGTGCGGGTGAGCACCTCGGCCTCGAGGGCGTCGCCCTCGCGGATCACGCGCAGCGTCTGCAGCTCGTCGATCCCGTAGGTGAAGGCCCGGAGCAGACCGTCGGGCCCCAGCGCCAGGGCGAAGGGTCGCCCCACGGACACACGGGCCAGGTCGTACACGGGCCGTGCGGCCTCGGCCAGGTGGTGGACTCCCGCTGGAGACAGATGTCCCCCGAGGACCTTCGCGAGGCTGTCGTTCCGGCCGAAGCTCCCGTGGAAGACGCTCAGCTCGCTCGGTGGGGCCGGTGCCGTGTCGAGCCAGCGAGGGCTCTGGGTGGGAAGGACGAGCAGCAGGAGAAGGGCGGCGAGCGCCGTCAGTCGCTTCATGCCAAAGGGCTTGTACCGATTCAAGTATAGCGTCGAGCGTTCGATGGTCAAGGCTCGTAGAGCTGGCCGGGGCGCGTTGCCTGCTCCCGAGGCCGGTGCTAGTCTAGCCGAAACCTGCCGTAGCGCGCGCCTGCTCTGCCGACGAAGGGACTCGCGCGGCGCGGCCCCCGAGGAGACGAGTGGCTACAGTTCTCAGCGTCGCGCGATTTCACGACACGGCTCTCGAACCCATCCGCGAGAAGGTCCTGGCAGGCACCCGGCTCTCGTACGAGGACGGCCTGGCGCTCTACCGCACACACGACCTCCTGGGCCTCGGCTGGCTGGCCAACCACGCCCGGGAGGCGCGGCACGGCGACGCCGGGTACTTCGTCTGGAACGCCCACGTCAATCACACCAACGTGTGCGTTGCCACCTGCGACTTCTGCGCCTTCGCCGCGAAGAGCGGGGAAGAGCGGGCCTACACCATGGCGCTGGAGGACGTCTTCAAGAACGTCTCCGGGCTGCCGAAGCAGGTCCGCGAGGTCCACATCGTCGGCGGGCTGCACCCCGATCTGCCGTGGTCGTACTTCATCGACATGATGAAGGGCATCAAGCGGATCCGGCCGGACATCCACATCAAGGCCTTCACCGCAGTCGAGATCTTCTTCTTTCAGAAGCTCTACCGGATGTCCTGCGAGCAGGTCCTGACCGAGCTCAAGGAGGCGGGTCTGGACTCGATGCCGGGCGGCGGTGCGGAGATCTTCGCCGCCGAGACCCGGAACAAGATCATCAAAGGCAAGGCGGACGCCGAGGAGTGGCTCGACGTGATGCGAAAGGCCCACCAGCTCGCTATCCCCTCGAACGCCACCATGCTCTACGGCCACGTCGAGTCGGTCGAGGACCGGGTCGACCACCTGGTGCGGCTCCGTGAGCTCCAGGACGAGACCGGCGGGTTCGTGACGTTCATCCCGCTGGCTTTCCAGCCCTGGGAGGCGCCCGCCATGAAGCTGCCGGAGACCACGGGCTTCGAGGACCTGAAGGCCATCGCCGTGGCGCGGCTGCTCCTGGACAACGTCCCCCACATCAAGTCCTACTGGATCATGATCACGCCCCGCCTGGCCCAGGTGGGTCTCTCGTTCGGTGCCGACGACATGGACGGCACGGTGACGGAGGAAAAGATCGCTCACGACGCGGGAGCCTCCACCCCCCAGGTGATGACCGTGCAGGAACTGGTGCGTCTCATCCGCGAGGCGGGGCGGCGCCCGGTGGAGCGGGACACCGTCTTCAACGTGGTGAAGGAGTGGTGACCGCCACGGCTTCGGTGCCGCTCCGCTCGGCCTCGAAAGGGGCGCCAGCGGCGCCGCTGCGCCTGGGAGCGGTGTCGTACCTGAACGCCCAGCCGCTCATCCACGGGCTCGAGCAGGAGCCCGGTCTTCGTCTCCAGCAGGACGTGCCCTCCCGTGTCGCCGAGCGTCTCCACGCAGGGGAGCTGGACCTCGGCATGATCCCTTCGATCGAGTACGCCTTCGGCGAGTACGCCATCGTGCCCGGCATCGCCGTCGGGAGCCGGGGCCCCGTCCGCTCGGTGCTCCTGTACCATTCGCGTCCCCTCGAGGATGTCCGCCGGGTGGCTCTTGACACCTCGAGCCGCACGAGCGTGGCGCTCCTCAAGATCCTTTTCAGCGAGCGGCTCGGCCGGGACCCGGAATACGTCCCCATGGCCCCGGGGCTCGAAGACATGCTCGCGACCGCCGACGCCGCACTGCTCATCGGCGATCCGGCGCTGGACCAGAGAACCCACGTCCCGCGGCTCGACGTGGGCGAAGAGTGGACCCGGCTCACCGGCCTGCCCTTCGTGTACGCCTTCTGGGCGGGACCTCGGGGCGTCGTCACGCCGAGGGGTGTCGAGCGGTTGCAGGCGGCGCTGCTGGCGGGGTGCGATGCGCTCCCGAAGATCGCCCTGCGTCACGCCGCCGGCGACGCCGAGCGCGCCGCTGCCTACGCGGACTACCTGCGCACGAACGTCGTCTATCGGCTGGAGGGTGACGAGATCGCCGGGCTGCGCGAGTTCTATCGCCGGGCCCACGCCCTGGACCTCACCCCCAGTCTCCCGGAGCTGAGCTTCCATGCAGATCACTGAGGTCGTCAGGAAGAGGGTCGAGGAGGGCGGACGGGTGTCTCCCGAAGAGGCGGTGGACCTCCTGCGTGAGGGCGACTTCCTCGAGCTCGGCATGCTGGCCGACGCCGTGCGCTGGCGCCTGCACCCCGAGTCCGTGGTCACCTACATCATCGATCGCAACATCAACTACACGAACGTCTGCACCGCCCAGTGCGCCTTTTGTGCTTTCTACCGTGATCTGCCCTCGAAGGAAGGGTACGTCCTCGACAAGACCCAGCTCACCGAGAAGATCGAGGAGACGATGGCGCTCGGGGGCCGACAGATCCTCCTGCAGGGGGGCCTGCACCCCGACCTCGGGATCGAGTACTACGAGGAGCTCTTCAAGTGGATGAAGGCGAGCTTCCCGATCTGGGTCCACGGTCTCTCCCCGGCGGAGGTGCACCACATCGCTCGCACCTCCCACTTGAGCATCGAAGAGACACTTCGGCGGCTCGTCGACGCCGGACTCGACTCGATTCCCGGCGGGGGAGCCGAGGTCCTCTCGGACCGAGTCCGCCAGATCATTGGCATCGCCAAAGGCTCGACCGCGGACTGGCTCGAGGTGATGGAGGCCGCCCACGGCCTCGGCATGAAGACCACCGCTACCATGATGTTCGGGCACGTGGAGACCCTGGAGGAGCGGATCGACCATCTTCTCCACCTCCGTGACCTCCAGGACCGCACCGGCGGTTTCACGGCCTTCATCGGCTGGACCTTTCAGCCCGAGAACACCGCCCTCGCCGGAGACGAGCTCACGTCCTTCCAGTACCTCCGCACCCTGGCGGTGGCGCGGATCGTCCTCGACAACTTTCCGAACGTCCAGGCCTCCTGGGTGACCCAGGGCTCCAAGATCGGCCAGCTGTCGCTCCGCTTCGGCGCCAACGACTTCGGAAGCCTGATGATCGAGGAGAACGTCGTGTCGGCCGCCGGCGCGCACTTCCGCCTGACCGAGGCCGAGATGGCCCGGGCCATCCAGGACGCCGGCTTCACCCCGAAGCGCCGGACGATGCAGTACGAGATCGTCGGCGACCCGTACTGCTGGAGTCACGAGACGCCGACCCTCCCCGGGGCCCACGCCGCAGCGACGTCCCTGGCCGGCTAGGAAATCTGGTCCTGCGGGGACCCCTTCCGTTGCGTTGTAGAGGCAGTGAACGCCGGATAGCATGCAGGACATTCGGCAGTGTGCCGCTCCACGGCAGCCCAGGGGATCGTCCAATGAACCGTTCCTATAGACCCTTCTGTGTTCTCGCCCTCACGCTGACGGGCTTGCTTGCGACAGCTTCCACGGTACGTGACGCGGCTCAGGCCCAGACCAGAACAACACCTCGAGCCAACGAGAGTGTCCAGCGTTTGCTGTACGTTGCCTCGCCGGGCATACGCGACTACCTGGAGTACGGAGGCCACGGAATCCTCGTCTTCGATATCGACGACGACCACAAGTTCGTTCGCCGAATCTCGCTCGACGGCCACGGTGTCGACGAACGAGGCAAGCCGATCAACGTCAAGGGTGTCTGTGCGAATGCAGAGACGCACCGATTCTATGTGAGCACCAAGCGACATTTGATCTGCCTGGATCTCTTGACGGATGAGGTCTTGTGGCAACGTGAGTTTTCGCTGGGTTGCGATCGGATGTCGATCTCGCCGGATGGGTCGACCATCTATCAGCCATCCTTCGAGGAAGATCGCTGGTACGTCCTCGACGCCCATGACGGTTCGATCATCACCGAGATCGTGCCCGACAGTAGAGCGCACAACACGGTGTACGCCGTCGACGGCATGGAGGCGTACCTGGCCGGCTTGAGCAGCCCGTTGTTGACCGTGACCGACGCGAAGACACACGAAGTGTCGCGGACGATCGGTCCGTTCGGTGGATCGATTCGACCTTTTACCGTCAACGGCGACCGCTCGCTGGTGTTCGTCAACGTCAACGGACTACTGGGATTCGAGATTGGTGACTTGAAGACCGGATAGAAGCTGCATCGCGTGGAGGTCACGGGTGTGGCGCGCGGCAAGCCACTGCGTCATGGTTGCCCAAGCCATGGGATCGGGATGACGCCGGACGAACGTCAAATCTGGGTTTCGGACGGATTCAACTCGACGATGCACATGTTCGATGCCACCGTCATGCCGCCGAATCTGACTGACAGCGTCAAGTTGCGAGGCCAGCCGGGCTGGGTGACCTTCAGCATCGATGGCACGGTGGGCTGGCCATCGACCGGACAAGCGATCGACGCGAAGACTCATGAGATCATCGCCGAGCTGACCGACGAGAACGGCCGAGCGGTCGAGAGTGAGAAGGTCCTCGAGGTCGACTTCAAAGACGGAGCAGTCGTTGCCGTCGGAGATCAATTCGGCCGCGGGCAAGTCAGCCATCCCTAGCACCCTCCACTCCTCCTCGTCCGCCGAGGTGGACTTACTTCCTGGCGCTGTACAGAACCTCGCCGTGCTCATCTCGCCAGGTGAGGTCGAGCCGCGCGCGGGCGTCGTCGGTTCCCGGAGAGACCTCGACCTCCAGAAAGCCTCCTGAGCGGGGATGCTGGGAGTAGGGCTGTTCGATCGAGCCCTCCGGATCCGTCGACCTGGGGTCCCCCGGCTTTCGGCCCAGCCGGGAGTTTACGTCGACGAGGGCGCCGGAGGAGAACTCCTCGATGCCGCTGGGATCTATGGAGTGGTACTGCCAGTGCCGGTCTCCGCAGATGATATAGAACCCCTCGTTGGCGATGCCGGTCTCGTCGAGCCAGGCAAAGAACTCGTCACGCTCTGCTCGAAAACCGCCGATGTTGGTGTGGTTGTCGGTCTTGCGCAGGTCGTCCGGACCGATCATCGGCGTGGCGGAGATGAGCAGCTTGTACGTGGCGTCACTCTCTCTGAGGGTTCTCTTCAGCCAGGCCTTTTGCTCTTTGCCACAGATCGTCTTGTCGGGCCCGTCTGGCGTCGCGTTCGGGCTGCGGTAGATCCTGCCCTCGGGCAACCAGATCTGCAGGTCTCGTGAGATCCGGTGTGTGCGGTACGTGAGGGCATCGGGATCGCCCATCTCGGAGTACGGCAGCTGCTCGAGCATGATGCTCTTTCCGAGCTCGGGAGAGGGCGCATAGTCGCCGGAGTTGTCGCAGTCGTCGACGTGGTAGTCGTGGTCGTCGATCATCCAGTACGTGGGTGTTTCCGCGAACAACTCGCCATAGCGCGGCTGCACGAACTGCTCGTGCCATTTCTGGCGGAGCTCCGAGATCGTCGTCGCTCGCGGCTCTCTGGGAGTGTCGTAGTAGACGTTGTCGCCCGTGCCCACCAGGAAATCCGGCTTCAGCTTCAGGATCGACGCGAGTGCGGGGTAGCCCAGGTGCTTGTCGGGTCCGGAATAAGGGTCGGGCAGCCGGGTGTTGTTCTGTACCAGATGTGTGGCTCGGTCGATGTGGTCATCACCATGAAACTTGGCGTAGTTCATCCCCGTCACGACCACGAACCGAGTGGGCACCGCCGAGTCGGCTCCCGGCAAGGTCTTGAAACGTGCGGTCGGTCCGTCCGGAAGCGAATCCGTCGTGGCGCCAATTCGCGTCGTGCAGACATACGCCGTTCCCGGTGCCAGGCCGACAAAGGCGGTGCGCGCGATGAAATCGTGCTCCGGGGCGGCCTCCGCGGCCTGAATCGCCGGCGGCTCGGTAGAATCAGCCTCGGCTTTCTCAAGGGTGAACTCTACGACACCGGGCGCCCCCGGCACGTCCCCGTCGACTGGGCTCTCTGTCCTAGTCAGCCGCACCTGAACTAGCGCCTCGTCGGCAGTCACCTCTCCCGCGAGTACGCCCATCGCTGAATGCACGTCGGAGGCCGATTCGGGCGGCGGCCCGCAGGCGACCAGGATGGCAGCAGCCGCCACCAGCCAAAGCGATTTGAAGAACCAAGTCATGAAGCAGTGATTATGAGCCCCAGCGCACGGGGTCTGGTCTTGCGTTGTTGCGTCGTGGCGATACTGGGGTTCACGATGCAAGAATGCAAGACCAGACCCCTTCCGTTGTTCTCCGCTCTTCACGGAAAGCTCCCGGCGTGATGACGGACGCGATCCCCGTGCTCGCAGAGCGCGGCGTACTCATCGTCTCCAAGGCCGCGCCAGTCGTCGAGGATCGACAGATCCTCCTCCAGCTCCCGCGTCCGTTCGGGGCCATGATCGCAACGCTCACCGACGGGTGGCAGAGAGCGAAGCGGTAGCAGTCCGGCGCGCTGGGCGGTCTGAATCCCACCGGGTCGTCAGGAGTCGGCTTCAAAAGCGCTCCCCAGCGAACCCCTGTGTAAACGACGACGGGCACCCCGAGCTCGTCGGTCACCGGGAAGACATCCGTCTCGGCGCCACGATGAGCCGCGTTGTAGCGGATCATCAGAAGATCAATCTGGCCCTCGCGGGCCAGCTGGGCCCCGAGGGTTCGGTGGTGTGTGGTGACGCCCACAACCCGCACGGCTCCTTCGGAGCGCGCGTCGCGCAGCGCCTCGGCCGCACCGCCTGGAGACTGGATTTCGGCCCACTCGTCCTCGTGCTCCACGTAATAATGGGTGACGACGTCGACGTAGCCCGTGCCGAGCTCCCGAAGGTAGCCGTCGAGCTCCCGGCGTGCGCCCTCGCCGTCCCGGGCGTAGAGTTGGAGCGCAAGGATCATCTCAGGCCGCTTCTCGGGCTCGAGCTGCCGGACGGCAGCGCTCAGCCCGTCGGGATGACAGCACCAGTTGAAGTAACGAATGCCCCGACGGAACGCCTCGAGGACGTCGTCCGGCTCGAGGCTGGTGTTCCCTCGCGTCGACAGGCCGAGACGACAGACACGTCCGAGAGGGCCGAGATCAGCGAAACGCTTGGGTTTCATTCGCGCACCGGGAGCCTTTCGAGCCAGACCCGGGCGCGCCGTTCCAGGAAGGGGTGGGGGGCTTGCGCGGCGGACGCTCGGAGCGCCCCTGCCAGTGTGTCCGGCCGCCAGCCGGCCAGGTCCTCGCGCGTCTCGATGCCGAGGCTCTCGAGCTCCCGAGCCCAGTCGTCTCCGAGGCCCCGGTGGAGGACCAGCCTCACGCGGCCGCGATGCCTCCGCAAGGCAGTCACGGATAGCCCGGTGCGTGCCGACCATTCAGCAAGGGTCGCCTCGGCACTCAGCGCTCGCACCAGCCGCTCCGGGCTCTCGAGCCCTGCCTCGGCGAGGGCGCGTCTGTCTGCCGCCGGAAGGACGCGGAGGTGCTCGACGGGAACATAGTGGGAGTCCACGGTCGTGTCGTCCGCCGCGGCGAAGACGACGAGCGTTCCGGCCACGGCAAGGCCGGTTGCCGCCGCGAGAACACCCCGCCGTACCCGCCGCGAGCGGTGTTTCAGGCGGGAGCCCAGGGTGTCGAGGAAGGCCACGACCGCGACGCACTCGAGGGCAAAGGGTGGAAAGCCGAGGAAGCCGGCAAGGGGCATCTCGAAGACCTTCAGCGACTCGAAGCCCGGCACCGTGTAGATCCACTTGACGCGGGCCCAGAAGTTCCAGGTCTCCCACAGGGCTCCACACACCAGGCCCGCGAGAAGCCAGCGCAGGGTCGGAGCCGCCTGGCGGAAGCGCGGCCGCGGTTCCAGGGCTCGAGCAGGAAGATGAAGCTGCCCCACGTCAGCGGGAAGAAGACCATCGGCCAGAAGAGCGGCAGTGCGAAGCAGGCGAGCCCGAGGACGACGCTGACGCGCGTCTTCGCGGGGCTCCACAGAAGTGGCGCAACGCGCAGGGTTCGCAGGATCCCGAGGTTGCGCAGCAGGGCCTCCGTCTCGAAGAGCGCGGGGAGGACGGTCGCGAAGGCCAGGACACCGCCCGTCCAGCGCACGAGCCGCAACGGGTGGTCCATGACGTAATACCAGTTGCCGAGACGAAGGTTCTGCGCTTCGAAGAACGTCCACAGAGCCACAGACACCATGACGAGGTAAAGGAAGCGGCGCGGCTCGTCACGCAGCAGGGAGCGACCGGCGAGACGCCGGTTGAGCCCGTCGACAGCAAAGATGTAGGACCACCAGGCCCAGTGGTAGTACCAGGAGATGAAGGGCTCGACGAGCAGGGCCAACCCGACCGTCGCTGCGATGAGGACGACGAGGGGTAGGACGACCGCCATGCGCTGATCCTACTGCGTCCCGCGGGTGACTCGCGCGTGGCGGCTGAGAACGAGACCCTCCGGCTACCGCAGCCGTTCTTTGAGCTCAGCTGGGGTTACGATGTCGAAGGGCGTCTGGCCGCGCATGCGGAGAAGATCGTCGTCGCCGGTCAGCAGCGCCTTGGCATGACCATCGAGGGCCAGGCGCAGGAACTCTTGGTCGGCGGGATCGTCACAGATGGGGAGCGCCGCGGCGCTCTTCCTGCGCTTCGTGACCGACTCGGTGAAGGGGAGGTACGCCGCGAGGACCGAGTCGATCTCGTCGCGGGTCAGTGCGAAATTTGGATAGGCAAGCACCCGGATCAGCTCGTCGACCGTGATGCGAGAAACGATCGGGTTGATGGTGCCCCCCAGCCAGCTCTCGTGCAGCCAGGGCAGGCGGCCGCTGGGGAACAGCAGGGCCGAAACGACGACCCCGGTGTCGAGAACGACCCTCACCGGGCCCGCTCACGGGCCCACTCGATTGCTTCGTCGACGTCACTCTCGCGAATCCCAAGCTCTTCGAGCTTACGTTGGACTTTCCCCAGGGCGTCCTCGTCCACCGGACGGAGCACGATCCGACCATCTTCGGCGCTGACGGCGAAGTAATCGCACTTCGGAAAGAGCTCGACGATCCTCTTGGGAAGCGTGATCTGGTTCTTCGAGGTCTTTTTGGCGATCATCTAACAAGGATACCAGAAAACAAGGAATCCTTACTAATCATCGAGACCTCCAACTCCGTCCGGACGGAGTTGGGCTGCTGAAACGTTAGCGCCACCAGCACGGAGAACCGCTTCGCCGAACACTCCCCTCGCTCCCGGGGGCGTTACAATCCCTCCGGTCAGCCTGACCTGAGGGCCCGCATCCCTGCGATTACGGAGGCAGGCCATGATCGGCCAGACCGTCTCGCACTATCGCGTCACCGAAAAGCTCGGCGGGGGGGGATGGGGGTTGTCTAGAAGGCCGAGGACACCCGCCTCCACCGCCCGGTGGCGCTGAAGTTCCTGCCTGAAAAGTTCTTCGGTCACTCGACCGCCCGTGAGCGTTTCGAGCGCGAGGCCCAGGCGGCTTCTGCGCTGAATCACCCCCACATCTGCACCATCTACGACATCGGCGAGCACGAGGGGCAGCCCTTCCTCGTGATGGAGTGTCTCGAGGGACAGACGCTGAAGAAGCGAATCCAGGATCCCGTCACCACCATGGGCTTTGGCTCCTTTGGCGAGTGCCTGCCCCAGTTCGAGAACTTCGTCGAGATCGACAAGAGCGTGGCCGACACGTTCGGTATCCCAGTCCTGAAGATCTCCATGACCTGGGGTGACAACGCCGCGAAGATGCTCCCCGACATGGCCGCCTCCGCGGCGGAGATGCTGGACGCGGGCGGCGCGCGCAACATCCGGCCATACGTGCGCAAAGGCCGTATCCCGGGCTACGGCATCCATGAGATGGGGATCGCCCGGATGGGCGCGGATCCGAAGAAATCGGTCCTGACCCAGTTCCAGCAGACCTGGGACGTCGACAAGCTTTTCGTCATGGACGCCGCCGGGTTCACGTCCGGTGGGTGCCAGAACCCCACGCTGACCATCATGGCCCTGGCCGTGCGCTCGACCGACTTCCTCCTCGAGGAGATGAAGCGCGGGGAGCTGTAGCGGGCCCGCCTACTCGACGTAGCCCAGCGCCTCGAGCTGCTCGAGAAGCTCGGGTGTCGGCTTCGACGCCGGTGGGACGACGAGGACGCTCAGCCGATCCGCCCGCGCCGTGACCTCGGAGCGGTAGCGCTGGACCAGCTCCGGATGGGCCTCGGCGATGTCGTGGAGCTCGTGAGGGTCTCGGCGCCGGTCGAAGAGCTCGGCCCTGTCCAAGAACGGGTGGTAGATGAAGGCATAGTCGTCATCGCGCAGCGCGAAGGCCGGCAGCTCGCCGGCCGAGCGGGAGAAGACCACAGTCGTTCGAGCGTTGCCCCGCCTCTCGGCGAGGATGTCGCGGCCCTCGAAGCCGGTCTCATCGTCCAGGCCGAGAAGACCCATGATGGTCGGGGCGACATCGAGGAGGCTGACGAGTGCCTCGTGACGACGCGACCGGGAGCCTCCCGGACGTCGAACGATCAGGGGCACGTGCACGCTCTCGTCATAGACCTGGAGGTTGTGGCCGACGAATCCGTGCTCGCAGAGCGCCTCGCCGTGATCCGAGGTGATCGCGATGGCGGTGGTCTCGGCGAGACCGGTCTCCACGACCTGCCGCCACAGCCAGCCGACCTCGGCGTCCACGTAGGCCAGGTTGGCATCGTAGAGGCGGGCCAGGTCCCGCCGGTCCTGAGACGTCGGACCACCCGTGCGGCCGCACACTGAGTCGAGGAAGTGCTTGTCGGTGGCCGCTCGACGCGGGAGCTTCTCGAGGGGGAACCGCTCGGCAAAGGGCGCCGGCGGCTCGTACGGGAAATGGGGCTCGCGGTAGTGCACGTAGGCGAAGAAGCGACGGCTCCCGCTCTCGCTCAAAAACTGCCGAAGGAGAGGACGGAACAACTCGGCCTGGGCCCCGTCCGCATAGGCTTCGTGGAATTCGGCGAAGCCTCGATCGAAGGAGTACGCCGGCCCCGCGTTCGGGTTCCCGACGAAGCCGGCCGTGTGGATGCCGTGCGCGGAGAGCCGCTCGGCGAGCCTGGGGGCCTCGAGCGCACCCTTGGCCCCGGGCTCGCGCGACGTCCAGAGCGAGACCATGGCCGCCCGCGTGTAGGGGGCGGGCGAGTAGGCGTTGAGAAAGACATCGCTCGTTGCGGCCAGGCGATCGATCTCGGGCGTGGCGCCTTCGCCATATCCGTAGGCTCCGAAGTGGCGCACCGAGGCGGCGTCGAGGACGATCAGGATGACCGATCGGGAGGGCTCGGCCTCGCTCCCGACTCGACCGCAGCCGGCGACGAGTGCGGTGGTCGCGAGGACGGCCAGCGTGAAGGCGCGGGTTCGGGGCGGGCGGGCCAAGGCCTCCAGTATAGTGGGCCGATGGCGAGATTGACCCTGGGCGCCTCCTGGGTGCTTCCGATTGACGGCCCACCGCTGCGCGACGGCCGCGTCGCAGTTGAAGACGGTCGCGTGGTGTGGGTGGGACGAGACGGCGATTCCGGCGCACCCGACGGTCCGCTCCGCGACCTCGGCCCGGGGGTGCTCCTCCCCGGCCTTGTGAATGCGCATTGCCATCTCGAGCTCTCGCACCTCGGTGGACAGACGCCCTTCGCTCAGGGCTTCGTCCCCTGGGTGGAGGCGGTCATCGCCGCCCGCGCCCGCTCCGGCGACGGGGCCCGCGAGGCCTGCGCCGACGCAATCCGCTCGCTGGAGGAGCGAGGGACGGTGGCCGTGGGCGATGTCTCGAACACTCTGGGGCATCTCGACCTGCTGGGTGCGTCCGATCTGCGTGCGGTCGTCTTTCTGGAGCTCCTGGCCTGGGACCCCGCCCGTGCGGAGGCCACGCTGTCCTGGGCAGACGAGGAACTCGCGGCCGCGGCGGGTCGACCGCGGCCGGGTGTGGAGATCCGCCTCGCGGCCCACGCGCCACACTCGGTGTCTTCTGAGCTCTTCGCTGCTCTTGCGAAGCGCGGTCACGCCGCGTCCCTGCACCTCGCCGAGTCACCCGAAGAGACCCGCTTCCTCGCCGACGGGGGAGGGCCGTGGGCGGAGTTCCTCGTGCGGCGAGGCCACGGGCACGTGGCATTCCGTCCTCCAGGCACCAGTCCGGTCGAGTACGCCGAGAGTCTCGGGCTCCTGCGCCCGAGCCTCGTCGCCGCTCACGCTGTGCAGCTGGACACCGCCGATCGCCAGCGCCTCTCGCAGAGCGGGGCGGCCGTGGCTCTGTGTCCGAGGAGCAACCGGAACATCGGCGTTGGCATGGCCGACGTCCCTGCACTCCTGGCCGCCGGGGTGCGTCTTTGCCTCGGCACCGACAGCCTGGCCAGCGCCGAGACGCTCGACGTCCTGGACGACGCCGTGCTGCTCGCGCAGCAGTTCCCGGACCTCGACGCTGGCGCCCTCGTCCGGATGGCCACCGCGGGCGGGGCGGAGGCCCTTGGCTTCGACGATCTCGGGACGCTCGCTCCTGGGAAGCGGGCCGCGCTGGCGTTCGCGGCCGCGGACTTGCCCCCCTCGGATCCCTACGCCCACCTCCTGTCGGGTGAGGCGAGCCTGCGACGAGTGGACATCGGATGAGCGGAGTCCTCGATCGGGCCGCCACCTACGGCCGCATGATCCGCTTCTCCCACTCTGCCTTCGCGCTGCCGTTTGCTCTGACCTCGACCGCCCTGGCCGCGCGACTGTCGGGGATCACTGCGGCGCAGGTGCTCTGGATAATCGTCGCCATGGTGGCGGCCCGGAGCGCGGCGATGGGCTTCAATCGCCTCGTCGATCACGAGCTGGACGCAAAGAATCCGCGGACCGCGGGCCGGGAGCTACCCCGGGGGGTCCTCTCGCGCCGGGAGGTGTGGGCCTTCATCCTCGTCTCCACGGCGGTCTTCGTCCTTGCGGCCGGGATGCTGAACCCGCTCTGCCTCGCCCTCTCGCCGGTCGCGCTGGCCATCGTCCTCGGCTACTCCTATACGAAGCGGATCACCGCCGGCTCGCACCTGGTGCTGGGGCTGGCCCTGGCGGTGGCGCCGGTGGGAGCCTGGCTCGCGGTGCGCGGACAGCTCGACGCCGTACCGATCGTCCTCGGTCTCGCGGTCCTTTTCTGGGTGGCTGGGTTCGACACCATTTACGCCTGCCAGGACGTGGCCTTCGACCAGGGAGAGGATCTCCACTCGATTCCAGCGCGAGTGGGTGTGGCTACTGCCCTCAGGGTGGCCCGGGGCATGCACGTGCTGGCGGCGTTGCTCCTGGCTTCGCTCTATTGGCTGACGCCGGTCCACCCCGTCTATCTCGTGGGCGTCGCCGCTGTGGCCCTGCTCCTGGCCTGGGAGCACACGCTGGTCCGTCCGGACGATCTGAGCCGAGTGATGTTCGCGTTCAACATCAACGGTTGGGTGAGTGGCGTCTACTTTGCCTTCACCCTCGCCGCGACCTGGCTCGCCTGAGCCAGGAGGGCAACGTCTCGTAGACCCGACGTGCGCCGGGGTCGTTCGCAGCGACCCCGGCGCGTCCGCTCGGGCTTACGACTTCTTCGACTCCTCCTTGCGGTCCTCTTTCGGCACATCACTCTCGACCTGGAGCTGATTGTCCACGTCGAACGAAAGGGTACTGCGGGCGATGTTCCCGATCACCGCCTTATCGACGGGGCTTTGCACCCAGCCGGCAAGGGTGATGTTCCCCTTGTCGACGAGGATCCGGATCGGCGGATGCGCCCAATGCGCGTACTGGAAGAAGCGAGTGTCGCCGTAGATCCGTCGAGCGAGCGTGGCCCGCAGGTTGGAGTCGAAGAACGACAGTGACTGGACGGTGATGTCGTTCTGAATCCCGCGGACGCCAGCCACCTGTGCCACGCGACTCTCGATCGAGGTCTTCTTCCATGGCGCGACCACCGACCCCTGGAGCAGAACCGCTCCGTCGTTCACGGAGAACTCCACGTAATCGAAGATCCTGTAGAGAGAGTAGCCAAGGATGGCTCGTCTGACGCCCTTGGTGATGTCGGCATCCTCGACCGGCTCGCCGAGCTTGACGCGCAGCTCGTTGTGGATGAGCTTGGCGTCCTTGCGCGCCAGCTTCTCCGCGCGGCGCTTGATGGGCAGTGTCGCCGCCGTTCCGGTCAGGGTGACTTGGCCATCCTGAACGTCGACGGAGACGTCGGCCGTCTGTTCCGGATGGTCTTTCTGGAGGCGTGACACGACGGCCTCGCGAATCGTCGCATCGTCTGCGGCAACCGCCAGCGTACCGGGCAGCAGGAGTCCGATCGCAGCCAGGACGGCGGGTCCGAAGTGTTGGCGGATCCTCATGATTCCCCTCCTTCGTCACCCGGGTCGTGAGTCTCCGGCCGGATGACCTCTCACTGGGTAGAACGCCCTCTCACGCCCAGCGGTTCCGATCGCGGGCGTTTTGTGACGTCCGTTGACAGGATTTGTCGAGTGGAGACGCTGAACACGTGTCGTGATATCAGCGGATTGGTCTGGGCACCCTGGCAATGACCCCCCGCCCCGCCGCGACGTGGGCTGGGTGAAGTAGAATGCGAGCCCGGTGGACGGATCCCTTCCTGTGGCGACCAGCCCCGCGACGCCCACACCCGGAGCGCCCGAGAAGGCCGCGGTGCGCTCGATGTTCGACCGGATCGCTTCCCGCTACGATCTTGTGAATCGCCTCCTGTCCGCGGGGACGGACGTGCGCTGGCGGCGCCGTGCAGTGGACTACCTCGAGCTCGAGCCGGCCGCGCGGGTCTTGGATCTGTGCACGGGCACCGCCGACCTGCTGGTGGAGGCGCTGGGGCGCGACCCGCTGAGCTCGGGCCTGGGCGTCGATCTCTCCCACGCCATGCTCACTCGAGGTGCGGCAAAGCTCGGGCGGCAGGGCCTCGATCGCCGCGCACGTCTCGTCGGAGGTGACGGCGAGCAGCTGCCGGCCAAGGAGGCGACGTTCGACGGCGCTTTCGTCGCGTTCGGCATCCGCAACGTCGGGGATCCTCTCGCCGCGCTCCGCGAGATCCTTCGCGTCTTGCGTCCCGGCGGCCGTTTCGTGGTTCTGGAGTTCTCGCTACCGGCGGGAGCGCTGGGCAGCGTGTACCGGCTCTACCTCACACAGATCCTGCCCCGGATCGGTGGCCTCCTCAGCGGCGACCGGTCCGCCTACTCCTACCTTCAGGCCTCGGTGGTCGGCTTCCCGACGCCCGAGGAGTTCGGTGCACAGATGACGAAGGCGGGATTCGACGACGTCCGTTGGCAGCTCCTGACCGGGGGCGTCGCGTGCCTTCACCGGGGGCAAAAGGCCCGATGAAGGCCCTCGCCGCGACACTGAGACGCGTCGCCGGGCAACTCGCCCCCCACCGGGAGGCGACCCCCGACGACTGGGTTGGGGAACTGGCGTCACCGGAGAAGGGCGACGAGCCCGAGGTGCGCGAAAGCTGCGAGCGCTCGTTCGACGCGCTGATGGTCCGGCTGACGGCCGGCGACGTGAAGGGGCTGCTGGCGGAAGAGGCCCGAAGCGCCGGCATCGAGTCGCGCCGGGGGATGAGCTCTCTCGGACCCTCGCGAGCGATTCGTGTCCTGAACCGGTGCCTGGTGCGGCACGTGCTGGCCGTCGAGGCCGACCGCGAGGCCGTCGCCGAGACGCTCGAACGCCTCGAGGCGAGACGCTTCGGCAAGACCAAGGCCCCCCGGAAGAGCCTCGCTGAGACGGACACCACGCCGAAGTCGCGCTACATCTCGGCGCCCGTGAGGAGGGCCGTGGAGGCGCGTGACGGAGGCCGGTGCACTTACGAAGACAAGCCGGGGAGACGGTGCGCCAAGCGTCACGACCTCGAGTTCCACCACCGGAGGCCATTTAGTCGCGGCGGCGAGCACAGCCCCGAAGTGCTCTGCCTCATGTGCCGGACACACAACGCGTTGATGGCGGAGCAGGCCTACGGAAAGGGGGTGATGGCGCGATACCGGCGCGGCGCGAGCCGGGCCAACCACTGAGTCGAACCTGTCGGCTCACTCCGTACCCGTGGAGATCTTTCGTACCTGATCTTCCGGCAGCTCGCTGACCCTGAAGCCATTGATTCCGATGACCGTCTCGGCAGCCACCATGGCGTTCACGACGGCTTCTTCAGTTGCCTGAATGGTTGCAGAAAACGCAATTGACAGCTTGTTGTTGGGGTACATGGTGATCTGGCTCTTCTCCTTCTCGCTGATGAGGCCTGGATTCGCGGTGGAGAAGGCGATGAAGATATCTCCGGAGCCATCTTCTCTGGTGGCGCCAAGACGGCCGAGCCCGAGCGATGGGCGTTTGGCCAGGCGCCGAAGCTGATGCGGCAGCAGCGGGGCGTCCGTGGCAACGACAACGATGATCGAGCCATCACGAGAGGGCTCTTCCGGCGCGCGTTCACTGATGGTCCCATCGCAATACGGGTAGCCGTTGTGTCGCTCGATCGAGCGATCCGTAGAGCAGCGCTGACCCACTGGCAAGATGTCGCTCATCGCCTTGCCGCGCAGTCGAAGACCGTTGCCCGTCGAGTTGTAGTTGCATTGGACCAGGGGCCCACCGTGAACTGGCCATCCAGCGCTTCGAAGGTTCGTGACGCGGTGCCGATGCGCCTTTGAATCCATTGCAAACCATGCCGGTGCCACCGCCGACGGCACCTTCGACGACCGGGCCGCCCCTGGCCTTGGCCATTGCGTCCAGGGCATGCTCCCACGTCACGTGAAACCCATTCATGTCGTTCAGGCGGCCGTCATAGGTTTCGGCGACGACCGGGGCGTACCACCCGGCTGGCCAACGGTGCTCCACCATCCAGGCGACGGAGGCGTCGCGCACGACGCCAACGCTGTGTGTGTTCGTGATCGCTATGGGTCCATCGAGCAGGCCGCGCTCTTCCAGCCACGTCGTGCCTGTCATTTCGCCGGCCGCGTTGAGGGTGAACCAGCCGGCGAAGACAGGATCGGTGGAATCCTTGCCGAGGGGGTGGATCGCGGTGATGCTCGTCCGAACGGGCCCGGAGCCCACCTCCAGGGCGCCGTCACCCTTGATCAGGGGACGTGGCCGACTTCGACACCCGCGACGTCAGTGATCGCGTTCAACGGGCCAGGAGTGCCCTCGAACGGAATGCCGAGATCTCTCGCCCGGGTGGTCTCGGCGGTGGCCGGGGCGACACCACTCATGAGCAGAGCGGTCAAGAGTGCAATGGCGGCGTGGCGACTCTGGAGTATGGAGCTTCCTATCCTTTCTCTCGCGGAGCATCCTCAGGCGGCAGTTGGCGATCGAACACCGCGGCAAAGTGACGAGCGAAGCTGTCCATCACGTCGTCGAGTGGGATGGTTCGGCCGAGGAACTTCTCGAGGCTCGTGACGCCCTTGTCCTGGATGCCGCAGGGGACGATGAGGTCGAACCCTGCGAGGTCGGTCGAGACGTTGAGGGCGAAGCCGTGGGAGGTGACCCAGCGGGAGATCCGGACGCCGATGGCGCCGATCTTGTCTTCGCCCACCCACGCGCCGGTCAGGCCTGGGACCTGGCTGGCCTGCACGTCGAAGTCGGCGCAGGTCCGGATCATGACGTCCTCGAGGTCGCGGACGTAGCGGTGGACGTCGCGGCGGTCGGGAGAGAGGTCGATGATCGGGTAGCCCACGACCTGGCCGGGGCCGTGGAAGGTGACGTCGCCGCCGCGACCGATTTCGAAGACATCGAAGCCTTTCTGACGCAGGGTTTCTTCGGAGAGGCGGAGGTTCTGGGGCTGGGCATTGCGGCCCAGGGTGAAGACGGGGTCGTGCTCGAGGAGGAGCAGGGTGTCGGGGATCGAGGCCGATTTGCGCTCGGTGACGAGGCTCGCCTGGAGGTCCAGCCCATCGGCGTAGCGGATGCGGCCGAGGCGTTGGACGGCCAGGGGACGCATCACTCGGCTCGGGCGCGGCGCGGGGCCTGCACGGACGCGGCCAAGGGGACGCGGAGGCCACAGCGACCGTTCATGTGGCGAAAGGGACCGTTCATTGGCTCAAAAGGCCCGTTCGTTGGGCGAGAAGGACCGTCTGTGGGCGGGGGGCTGCTGAAGACACGGTCGTGGTAAGGCCCGTGGGCTGTGGCTGGCCGCCGGAGCAAAGGACCGTCATTCAGAGGGCTTCCATTCGTTGGGCGGGCCCGAAGAATCTGTCGGTATCGGCTATAGACAGATTCCTCGCCCGAGCCTCCGAGTGGGCGGGCTCGGAATGACTGTGTTCTTCGCCAAGGGCACGTCGTGCAACAACGGATTCCTCGCCCGGATTCCGACGCTGCGGGCGAGGAATTATAAGGCCGCGTCGTCGAACTCCTGGAGGCTCTTCTTGATCTGGGCCATGAAGCGGTCGGCGTCGGAGCCGTCGACGATGCGGTGGTCGAAGGTGAGGGCGAAGTAGGCCATGGTTCGGATGGCGATGGCGTCGTCGCGGACGACGGGACGCTTTTCGATGGCGCCGGTGCCGAGGATGGCCACCTGGGGCTGGTTGATGATCGGGGTGCCGAAGAGGCTTCCGAAGACGCCCGGGTTGGTGAGGGTGAAGGTCCCGCCCTGGACCTCGTCGACACGGAGCTTCTTGGCCCGGGCCCGGTCGGCGATGTCGTTCACCGCACGGGCGAGGCCCAGGAGGTTCTTCTCGTCGGCTCGGTGGATGACGGGGACGATGAGGCCCCAGTCGAGGGCCACGGCCACGCCGAGGTTGATGTCCTTGTGGTAGGCGATGTTGTCCCCGTCCACACGGGCGTTCAGGATGGGGAAGCTCTTGAGAGCGTCGACCACGGCCTTGAGAACGAAGGGCAGGTAGGTGAGGCGCACGCCGCTCGTCTGCTCCCAGGACTGGCGGTGCTTCTTTCGGAGCTCGTCGACACGTGTCATGTCGATCTCGAAGACTGTCGAGACGTGCGCCGAGGTCCGCTTCGAGAGGATCATGTGCTCGGCGGTCTTCTTGCGGATCGGCGACATCGGGACGAGCTCGACACGCCCGCCTTGAAGCGGCGGGGACGCACCCGCCGCCGGCGGGAGTGGAGCGGTCGCTGGAGGGGGTGGGGGGCTCGAAGTGGCTGGCGGGGAGGCCTGGCGGTCGATGTGCTCGAGGATGTCCTGCTTGGTCACTCGCCCGCCGATCCCGGTTCCGGCGACGCTGCTGATGTCGACGTTGTGCTCGGCGGCGATCTTGCGCACGACCGGGGAGGAACGGGACTGGCGCAACTCCTCCGCCGTCATCTCCCTGGGGGGCTCCGGGGAGCGCCGGGGGACCGCTCGGGGTCGGTTGTCCTCGATCTGATAGCTAGCCGGCGGGAGGGATCTCGGCGAGGACGGGGGCTCGGGGGCCGGGACCGGGCGCGCGAGTTCGACGGGAAGGGGTTGCTGGACGGGAGCGGGCGGCTCGGCGGGGGCCGCCGCCCTGGTTTCCGCCTGGGCCGGGACGGCGTCGGCTGCCGCGGGTTCGGCGCTCGTGGAGGCGCTGCCGGCCTCCTCGATGAGCGCCACCACGGTGTTGACTTCGACGGTGGTCCCCGGGGGGACGCGGATCTCACGCAACACGCCGGCGGCGGGGGACGGGATCTCGGCGTCGACCTTGTCCGTCGAGATCTCGAAGAGCGGCTCGTCGCGCTCGATCGTGTCGCCCACGGCCTTCAGCCACTTGGTGACGGTGCCCTCGGCGATCGATTCCCCCATCTGGGGCATGATGACGTCGGCCATGCTCTACCTCACCGGGTAAACGCGCCTCACGCGTCGATCGCGTGTCCGTAGACGGCCTCCGCCGCCTGCATCATCGCCTCGGGTAGTGTCGGGTGCGGGTGCACGGTTCGGAAGATCTCTTCGGTCGTGGCCTCGAGACGGAGCGCGATGCAGGCCTCGGAGATGAGATCGGTGGCGTGGGGTCCGACGACGTGGATGCCCAGGACCTCGTCGTACTTGGCTTCCGAGACCACCTTCACGAGACCCTCGGGGTGGCCGATGATGCGGGGCTTGGCCAGGTTGCCGAAGTTGAAGCGGCCGACGCGGACGTCGTAGCCGCGCTTCTTCGCCTCGGCCTCGGTCAGGCCCACTCCGGCGGTCTCCGGCCGGCAATAGGTGGCGGAGGGGACGCGGTCGTAGTTCAGCAGCTCGGTGGACTTGCCCGCCAGCCTCTCGACGACACCGATGCCTTCCGCCGAGGCCACGTGGGCCAGCTGGGGGTGGGGCCGGTCCGGCAGGGCCACCAGGTCGCCAATGGCGTAGATCCCCGCCTCCGCCGTGGCCATGGTCTCATCGACCATCACGTGACCGCGGTCCATCTTGACCCCGGTGGACTCGAGGTTGAGCCCGTCGGTGACCGGCCCGCGGCCTACCGCGAGGAGCAGACAATCGGCGCTTGCGGTGTGGGCCTCGCCATCCGCGGTCTGGAAGCCCACCTCGACACCGCCCGCCGTCTTGAACACGGCCTCGGTCTTCGCCCCGATGTGGATGGTCATCTGCCTCTCGAGGACCTTGTGGGCCTCCGCCGAGATCTCCTCGTCGTCGAGGGGCAGGATCCGGGGGAGCATCTCGATGACGATCACGGTGGTCCCGAAGCGGGCAAACATCGACGCGAACTCCATCCCCACCGCGCCCGCACCGATCACGATGAGGCTCTTCGGGAGCTCCTTGATCTGCAGGATGTCGTCCGAGGTCAGGATGGCCTTGCCGTCGGGTGTCATCCCCGGAAGGGCCCTGGGCTTCGAGCCGGTGGCGAGGATCACGTTCTTCGTCTGGACGCTCGTCTCGCCGGACTCGCTGTCCACGACGACCGTCTTTGGCCCGTCCAGCCGGCCGTGCCCCTTGAAGAGGGTGATCTTGTTCTTCTTGAAGAGGTAGCTCTCGATGCCCTTGCTGAGCCGCTTGACGATGCGGTCCTTCCGCGACATCGCCTTCTCGAAATCGAGCTCGACGCCCTCGGCCCGGATCCCGAACTCCCTGGCCCGCTGCATGTCCTCGAGGAGATCGGCGGTGTGCAGGAGCGCCTTGGTGGGGATGCAGCCCCTCTGCAGGCATGTGCCCCCGGTCCCGGCGGGGTCGCGCTCGACGACCGCCGCCTTCAGGCCCAGCTGGGCGGCACGGATGGCGGCGACGTAGCCGCCCGGTCCGCTCCCGATCACCGTCACGTCGAAGATCTCGGCGTTGGCCAAAGGCTCCCTCCACGACGCCGTACCCGCCTGCGGCAGGTGGGCGACCAGCCACGCTACCAGAGGCGCCGAGCACCCGCAAGGTCGCTCCCCGCGCCCGTCTGCTACCATTGCGGGCCCATGTCGGAGCCCGTCTTCATCGTGGTCTCCATCCTGTTCCTCCTCCTGGGGAACGGTTTCTTCTCCGGGAGCGAGATCGCGATCATCACCGCCCGCCGGAGCCGCATCGAGGCCCTCATAGAGGAGGGCAGCCGCGCAGCGAACCGGGTGAAGGGGCTGCAGGATCAGATGGACCAGTTCCTGGCCACCGTGCAGATCGGGGTCACGGTGATGGGAACCCTGGCCGGCATCCTCGGCGGCGTTCTCGCCACGCGCTACATTGCGCCCGAGCTCTCCGGGTTCGCGCTGTCGCGGTGGGTTCCGGCGGCGCTCCTGGCGAGCGTGCTCGTCGGGGTCTTCATCGTGTACGTGGGGCTGGTGATCGGAGAGCTCGTCCCAAAGGCTCTGGCGCTGCGCTACACCGAGACGTTTGCCCTCATCGTGTCCGGCCCGTTGCGACTCATGGCCCGTGCCTCCCGTTGGATGGTGGTCTTCCTCACGGCCTCGACGCGGTTCGTGCTCCGGGTGTTCGGCGTCCGCTGGAGAGGGCCCCGCTCCTTCGTCTCGGAGGAGGAGATCAAGCACCTCGCCAGGAAGGGGCGCCAGCAGGGCGTGCTCAGCCAGACGGAGATGGAGATCATCCACGGGGTCTTCGACCTGACGGACACCCCGGTACGGAAGGTGATGGTCTCGCGGCCCAAGATCTTCGGTCTCGATGCGGACACCCCAGCCGCGGAGGTGGGGCGCCTCATCGTGGAGAGCGGTTTCTCGCGGATCCCCGTCTACGAGAACTCCATCGACAGCATCAGCGGCCTGGTGTACGTCAAGGACGTGCTTCGGGTTCTCGAGCGGGGCGAGCCCATCCTCATCCGCCGGCTCCTGCATCCTGTCCACTTCGTGCCCGAGACGAAGAAGGTGGGAGCGCTCCTGAAGGAGCTGCAGAAAAGGCGCACCCACATGGCGGTGGTGATCGACGAGCACGGCTCGGTGAGCGGGCTGGTGACCCTCGAAGACATCCTCGAGGAGATCGTGGGTGAGATCCGCGACGAGTACGACTGGGAGGAGCGGTCTGTCGAGCGGCTGCGCGACGGATCGCTCATCGTCGAGGGGACGGTCGCGGCCTCCGAGCTCCGTGAAGACTACGAGGTTCCGCTTCCCGAGTCGACGGAGTTCGAGACCGTGGCGGGCTTCATGCTCGACCGCCTGGGCTCGGTGCCCAAGGGTGGCGAGGTCGTGACCATGGGCGACTGGCGGTTGACGGTCGTCGACGTGGAGCGCAACCGGGTCAGCAAGGTCAAGGTGGAGCGGACGGAGAAGCCGGCCGGGGCCCAGCCCGAATAATTTGTCGGTAGGACCCAAAAAGAAAGCCCCTGGGTGGAGAATGGCTTTGGATAAAGGCCGGACCCCACAAACACAGGAGCTTTCAGATGCCCGACGGTAGCACACAGTGTTGGCTG
>Ga0310121_10000872_pt1 | contig 31952 bp, 30 predicted proteins | sample CB27_Tmax_986_MG_FD_203504 | JGI IMG/M metagenome (GOLD analysis project Ga0310121, IMG submission 203504) | Marine microbial communities from Western Arctic Ocean, Canada - CB27_Tmax_986 | ecosystem: Environmental > Aquatic > Marine > Oceanic | place: Canada: Western Arctic Ocean | collected... | reverse complement strand
AGCCATTCGCTGAGTTGCGGTGTTATTGCAGAAAAGGACAATTCGCTGGAGCGTGACTATTGGTTTACGGTTTCCCGTGTTCCCGGAGAGTTGGAACCGCCCGAGGTGGTCGGAGCGCGGGCTGCCCGTCGCACGGTGCGGAGGCTGGGAGCGCGGCAGGTGGCAACACGGTCCGTACCCGTCGTGTTTCCAGCGGAACTGGCGAGAGGGTTGTTCGGACATCTCGTCGCGGCCATTCGCGGTACCAGTCAGTATAGAAAGGCTTCGTTTCTGTTAGATGCCAAAGGCGAGCAAATCTTTCCAGATTTCATTGAAATCGAAGAGGATCCATTGATTCTACGAGCCATGGGGAGTGCTGCCTTTGATAATGAAGGTGTGGCAACTCATCATCGCCGCCTGGTCGAGAAGGGAGTTCTGAACGGCTATGTCTTGTCGAGTTACTCAGCAAGGCGCCTGGGGATGCGTACAACTGGCAATTCTGGTGGTGTTCACAATTTAATCGTTCGCTCGAATGCAGGATCTTTGGATTCGTTGTTAAGCCAGTGTACAGAGGGTTTTCTAGTCGGAGAGTTGCTTGGACAGGGCGTCAACACCGTTACGGGAGACTACTCGCGGGGAGCTGCTGGGTTTTGGGTGGAAGATGGCGAGATAGCGTATCCAGTGCACGAAGTGACGATCGCCGGTAATCTGAGGGAGATTTTTAAAGGTATTCGCGCTGTCGGAACAGACGTGGATCTGCGTGGGAGCATCCGCTGTGGCTCGGTGCTTGTTGAGGGTCTCACTGTCGCGGGCACATAGTAACGCTGCCGACATAATGGGATGGCTCCAACACTTGTTGAGATACGAAAATTTATCCTCAGCTATGCAGTTAACAATCGTAGTGCGTCGTTATATTTCTCATAGGTCCGCGTAATAACGACGTCCGGGAGGTTAGGACCTGGTGGTTGCTTGTTCCAATCGAGTGTCTCGAGATAATCTCTAACGTACTGCTTGTCAAAGCTATCTGGAGAACGTCCGGGCTGATAAGTTTCCACGGGCCAGAACCTTGATGAATCGGGGGTGAATACCTCGTCAATTAACACTAACTCGCCTTCTTCACTCAACCCAAACTCGAATTTAGTATCGGCGATAATGATCCCGCGCTCGCGAGCATACTGACTCGCTTGTTCGTACAGCGCCAAGGAAATTTCTTTGACGGTCTCTGCTAGTTCATTGCCGATCAGCGACTTTACGGTGTCGAGAGATATATTTTCATCGTGTTCTCCCTGAATGGCTTTGGTGCTCGGTGTAAAAATAGGTTCCTGAAGTTTTTCAGCAAGTTCCATGCCTGGCGGAAGCGGCACGCCAGATACGGCGCGCTCTGTGCAGTAATCTTTCCATCCCGATCCTATAAGATAACCACGGACAACGGCTTCGACTGGGAGTGGTTTGAGGCTTTGGACAACCACCGCTCGATCGCGCACGGTAGCTTGCTCCTCGGGAGTCGATACAACACTCTCTGGATTGATGTTTGTGAGGTGATTTGGAATCACATCGCGCAAGTGATTGAACCAGAAATTGGAGATAGCTGTGAGCACAATGCCTTTGCCGGGAATCGGATCAGGGAGGATGACGTCGAATGCCGAGAGGCGATCGGAAGCAATGATTAGAAGGTGTGTTGGGTCTACCTGATAGATATCTCTCACTTTCCCTTGCTGCCTCAGCTCAAGGCTTTTGAGACGTGATTCGAATATGGGATTTGGGAGTGATTTGTTCATAGTTAAGCGTGCCTTGGGGATCTCTGTCGGGGCCCAAAGGCGGGATAATGACGCCTCAGGTGGGTATTCAGCAACTCTCTAAGGCGATTTTTTGCAGGGTTCTGCGCCGTCGTGTGGCGGACGAAATTCTCTGAGGCACCATGGTGTGGATTGGAAAAGCAGTTGGAGGCGTGCTGGGTTTCGTCGTGGGCGGGCCCATCGGTTCGGCATTGGGTGTCCTGCTCGGCCACCAGTTTGACCGCGGTGCGGACCAATTGTCGAGCGGAGAGGGCATCCGCTTTGGGTCCAGCCGCATACAGCAAGTTTTCTTCGAGGTTAGCTTTTCGGTCATGGGCCATATCGCCAAGGCTGATGGCCGCGTCTCCGAGGGCGAGGTACGCGCAGCGCGAAGAATCATGCACGGAATGAAGCTTTCACCTGCCGAGGTGAAGATCTCGATAGATCACTTTACGTTAGGGAAGGGCGCTGATTATCCGCTCGCCGAGCGGCTCACTCAGCTCAGAGGCCTACTCCGCAATCGTACAGATCTGGTTAGGACCTTCGTTGAGATTCAAATGCAGGTTCTCATAGCCGCCGGAACGATCGAGAGGGCGAAACGGGAACTACTTTGGCAGGTGGCCCGCGATCTCGGAATGGGCCGTGTCGAGCTAGCGCAGATCGAGGCTCTGGTCCGCGCACAACACTACCGAGTCCAGAGTGGAGGTAAGGCAACCGTGAGCATGGAGCAGGCCTATCGGGTGTTGGGTCTGGAGCCTGATGCGAGCGACAAGGAAGTGAAGACGGCTTACCGTCGTCTGATGAATCATCACCATCCGGACAAGCTCGTTGCTCGAGGGTTACCTGAGTCAATGACCAGTGTGGCGGAGGAGAAGACTCACGAAATCCGTGCCGCGTACGAGCGGATCAAGGCTCAGCGAGACTTCAAGTAAGCCCTCACTTCCGTATCTCGTCGGGCATGCTCAAGGCCACTCTATGAGGCTTCGGGGGCCTCCTGCGCTCATCTAAATAAAGCATATCGGTAGGTCACCGGCGTGGACCATGACTGCCAGGTAGGAACGGTCCGAATGCGGCAATAGCTCAGAAAGTGGAACAGTTCTCAAAGGTTTGACGGCTTCTTACGTGGTTTAAGGCTTCCGTCTGATGTGACACAGGTTTTAATCACTTTGTGAACCTGTGGTAAGTAAAGAGGGGAGCAAGATATGACGTGGTTCACACTCGGAGTGCTAAACGGCGCAAAATTTCACCGCCGAGAGTCATGATCGACCGAACCGGTAGCGGTAGGTCGACCCCTCCCGCCAGTCGCGCGGTCGTACCATGGTGGGCTTCGTCCTCGGCCATGCGCTCGAGTATTGCCTTACTCTTGGTGTCCGCTTGCGGTAGACGTGACAGATGGTCCTCCAAATGAACCTCAACTTGCCGTTCTGTCTCTGCGACAAATCCGAGACTGAGTTCGTCGCCACCGGCTCCTGCCGCGAGTCCCGCGAGGAAGCTGCCGGTGTACCAGAGGGGATCGAGTCGACTCGATCGGCCTCCGAGCTCGCGAAGACGTTGAGAGCACCACGCGAGATGGTCCTGCTCTTCGGACGCAGCCTGAAGGAGATGACGCTTTGTTTCCGGTGAACGCGCCAATACCGACTGACCTCTGTACAGCGCTTGCGCGGAAATTTCGCCTGCCCGGTTGACCCGCATGAGCTCGATGCTAGCGCGTTTTTCCTCAGGGCTCAGGACGTTGTCCGAAATTGCTGCAGCGGGTGATGGGCGTTGCGCACTAGGCAGGGAGGTCAGTGTTCGAAGGGCCCGGTCCGCCACGGAAATCAGTGGATCGAGCCCTTTGTCAATCGAAAACATAACCAGATTATACCGACCGTCAGCGGTTGTGGCGTTGTGGCCACGTAAGCCGTCTGCTTGCGCAGGGCTTGGCCCGTCACCCCCGATCCTTTTACAGTACCTGTCTTGCAAGGGTTTGAACAGGCGCGTAATATTCCGCCTCTTTGATTGGCGGGCACCTCCACACGGGGGAACGATGAGGACTTTCTCGGCAAAACCCCACGAGGTCCGGCGTGACTGGTACGTAGTTGACGCTGAGGGTAGGACCCTGGGACGGCTGGCGACTGAGATTGCCCGCAGACTCAGAGGCAAGCACAAGCCGGAGTACACGCCCCATGTGGATACCGGTGACTATATCGTCGTGATCAATGCCGAGAAGGTCAGGGTCACTGGTACCAAACTCAAGGACAAGATGTATCACCGCTTTACCGGCTATGTAGGCAACCTCAAGTCTGAGTCACTCGAGACTCTCTTAGATCGCGCGCCCGAACGCGTGCTCGAGCTGGCGGTCAAGGGGATGTTGCCGAGAACTCCGCTAGGCCGACTGATGTTGAAGAAGCTCAAAGTCGTTCGCGGCGCGGAGCACCCCCATCAGGCGCAACAACCCCTGCCACTGGAGTTATAGGGCGTGGCCGAGCACACCTACTATGGAACCGGTCGAAGGAAGACTTCGGCGGCACGCGTGTATCTCAGATCGGGCGGCGGCGAAATCCTGGTGAACGGTAGGTCGTTAGACGTTTTTTTTGGGCGGGAAACGGCGCGTATGATCGTACGACAGCCACTGGAGCTCGCTCAGTTGGAAGGTAAGTTTGATATTCACGTCACAGTGCGCGGTGGTGGTACCACGGGCCAGGCCGGTGCGATACGCCATGGCATCACCCGCGCACTGCTAGACTATGACGAGTCACTCAGGCCGTCTCTGCGGAAAGCCGGCTTCGTAACTCGGGATGCCCGGGAAGTGGAGCGAAAGAAAGTCGGGCTGCGCAAGGCCCGCAAAGCAACACAGTACTCGAAGCGCTAGCCCTCGACTGGGGGATCGTCTAGTGGTAGGACTGCGGACTCTGACTCCGCCAGCGGGGGTTCGAATCCCTCTCCCCCAGCCATTTCAACAGCATCGTAGTGCCCGACCTGAGGTGCTTGTGGGTTATTCGATCACGCGGATGTCGTTATCCTCAGCGACAAGGAGCAAGTCAGCCGGGCGTTGGGCGAATATTCCGACAGTCACCACGCCCGGGATCTGGTTGAGTTGTGCTTCTAGCTCCGGTGGGTTGGTCATACTCAAACGGTGGACATCCAAGATGAAGTTATCGTTGTCCGTCACGAAATTCTCTCGCCAGATCGGTTGACCGCCAGCCTTGATCAGCTGTCGAGCGACGTAGGATCGCGCCATCGGTACTACCTCTACGGGTAAGGGGAACGCGCCGAGGACACCTACGAACTTCGACTCGTCCACGATGCAGACAAAACGCTTGGAAGCGCCTGCGATGACCTTTTCTCGGGTTAGTGCGCCCCCGCCTCCTTTGGTGAGATAGCGGTGTTTCGTGGCCTCATCAGCGCCGTCAACGTAAAGATCCACATCCCCGGTATCAGCCAGTTCGGAGACCCGAATTCCTAAGGTCTCGAGTCTTGTTGTGGAGTCCTCGGAGCTCGATACGACCGCGTCGAGACGGTGTGCATGTTCGGCCAGGGCATCAATGAAGAAGTTGACGGTGCTGCCGGTCCCGACACCCAGCGTGATGCCGTCGCGGAGCTGGTCGATTGCTGCACGGGCGGCTCGTTGTTTCTTGGAATCTTGATCGTCGTGCACGTGCTTTCCCCAAAAAAAGTGCCCGCATATAGCGGGCACTTTGTGTGTCAGAGCCCGAAGGCTCGCATAAGATACTGAAGAAATTATCGCTTCTTCTTAGAAGCTCTCCGCTTGGAAGCCTTTTTCTTGGCTTTCTTGCGAGTGGCCTTTTTCTTGGCCTTTTTCTTTACCTTACGCTTAGCTTTTTTCTTTGCCTTTTTCTTTGCCTTACGCTTAGCTTTTTTCTTGGCCTTTTTCTTTACCTTACGCTTAGCTTTTTTCTTGGCCTTTTTCTTTACCTTACGCTTAGCTTTTTTCTTGGCCTTTTTCTTTACCTTACGCTTAGCTTTTTTCTTGGCCTTTTTCTTTACCTTACGCTTAGCCTTCTTCTTGGTAGCCTTTTTACGCGTCACCTTTTTCTTGGTTGCGCGCTTCTTCGACACCTTCCGTTTTTTGGTTGATGCCTTCTTTCGCTTCTTCGAAGCAGGTTTCTTAGCCATGGGTAGTCTCCGATCGGGTTAATCGGCGTTGAGTATATATAAAAGGATCAAAAACTCCAGCAAGTTATGCTTTTTTACGGATTTCGAGAAACGCGTCAGAAAAAGCGAATTGCGAACAACAGTACCCTCTTGGTTCGGAATTTTCGTTGCTGCGATGATCGGGTGCTCGAATTACTCCAAGCTTAAAATAAAATCCCACTCCTTCGTACCAACAGGCGTGATTGACAATCGGTTACCACGTCGCAGCAACGCGAGGTTTCTCAGTTGTCGATCGCTGTATTTACGCAACTCGCTCAGGGGAATGATGCGCTTTAATTTGCGCTGATAACTGATGTCCACCATGTGCCAGCGGGGATCCTTCGGATTGCTCTTCGGGTCGTAGTGCTTGTCTTCGGGGTCGAAGGCCGTATGGTCAGGATAAGCCTCCCGGCTGACCTTAGCGATACCGGTGATTCCCGGTTCCGGGCAGTTGGAGTGGTAGAAAAACACGAGATCGCCAAGCCTCATTTGATCCCGCATAAAGTTTCGGGCCTGGTAATTTCGCACGCCGTCCCAGAAGGTCCTGCGGTCGGGCGCCGCGCGCAAGTTGTCAATGCTGAATTCATTCGGCTCGGACTTCATCAGCCAACGTTTCATTTTTCATGCCTTCTGTCACCGAAGTGGTAGATGCCGCGTTCCGTAACGGCTGCCCATAGTGGAATATCCCATGCTCGGCGCTCGAGTTTTCGCACCCGCTGGAACTCGTAACCGATTCCGATCAGTTTCGGTTTCACCCAACGCGAACGCGTCGCCAGAAATTTAAAGTGGCGGTCGTAATATCCGGCTCCCCGCCCCAGCCTCGTGCCTCTGTCGTCGAACGCGACTAGCGGTGTCAGTACGACATCCAGCCTGCGAGGGTCGATGTAGACACGGGCCGTTGGTTCAGGGATGCCTAAGCGACCTGTCCGCAGACTCATATCGCGCCGCAATGGCGCGAAGCGTAGCTGATCGCGCTTGATCACGGGTGCAAAGGTTTGCGTAAGGCGGCTCTGTGCATCCGCTATAAACCTCTCCAGGTCCAGCTCCCCATCCACCGACAGGTACACTGCCATGCGGCGGGCACGCAGGACGACGCTGAGCGTTCCGAGAAGGTTCGCCGCGTGCCGCTCCGCGGCACGGCGGTCCGGGTCGGGCACGCTTCGACGTTTATCACGCAGCCGTCTGCGAAGCGCGAGAAAGCGATCAGCGCGGGTGGATGCTTGGCCAGGCAAGGGTGGTGTCACTCCATCGTCGAGTTTTTCGGTTGGAGGCGGCGCCCCCCGTTAGTGCCGTTGCAGACGGTTGCTCTCGAACCAGAGCAAAAGGTGGGGTAAGCCGTGGTAGTTGCAGGCTTCCCGGCAGGGCCGGATCTGCACAACGCCACCGACAGAGCACAACCCCGAGGTCAAGATTTAGGGTCGAAAGACTGTCCAATCTGCATCGCACACCGCAGGGAGCGCCTAAGCTATAGGCTGAGCTGCTGGGCTGGGCCCAGCGCGGAATCCAATTGGTCGCTCATGGCCTTGACCCTGAGGTCGACGATGTCCTTGAGTTCCTGCTCGTCGCCTTTTCGTCGGAGGAGCTCGTTGGCCATATTCAGCGCCGCCATGACTGCGACGCGATCCAGTCCGACCACTTTGCCGCTGTTCCTGATCTCGCGCATCTTCTTGTTCAGTAGTTCGGCTGCCGCCATCAGATCCGCCCTTTCGCCTGCGGGACAAGCGACCTGGTACTCCTTTTCCAGTATTCGGATAGCGACGTGGGCGAACATGTCGTTCACTGTGTTTGCTCCATTGCTTTGAGTCGGCTGATCATGGCTTCCACGCGCACGCGTACCTGCTCGTTTTTCTGCAGTAGCGTTGCCCGTTCTTCGATGAGCGTGTCCTGCCGTTGCTTCAGCGACTTATTCTCTTCCTGCAGTTGTCTGGATATGACCACTAGCTCATCCAGTCGCTTCTCCAGCCGCTGGAGCTCATGGTCAAAGCGTTGGTTAGTGTCCTCGGCACTCATACGGTCACTATAGAACCGGGGGCCTTCAGGGGTCAATAAATCCCCGCACAGTGGTAGCATTGGGCGCTCTTTTTGCAGAGCGAAGTCCATTGACTGAGAGACTTGAGGAATATATGACCGTCCATTCGGCCATGGAGGGTGCGTGCGTGCCCATCGCGGTTTCCGAGTTGCATGGCGGCATCTGCGGGTCGCTGTGTGCCGGCGGCGTGGCAGCGGTGCCTGCCTGGGTGGAGGAATGTCTCGGGGACGGTGGCCCTATGGAGGGCGCTCTGGAGGCCGCTCGTCACCAACTCAGGGAGTTGGAGCTCTATTCGTGGCGAAGTTTGAGCGCTTCCGGGCTAGAGTTCTATCCGCTCCTTCCCGATGACGATGTCACGCTCATAGAGCGAGTCGGCGCGCTCGCGCTCTGGTGTAATGGGTTTCTGCTCGGCCTTGGTCTTGCGGGGTTTTCGCTGGACGAAGGACAGACGGGCGCCACTACAACGGAGCTGGAGGAAATCCTCAGCGATTTCTCCGAAATCAGTCGCGCCGCAGTTGACGAGGACGAATTCGATAACCAGGATGAAGCGGACTTCGCACTCGCCAAATTGATCGAACATGTGCGTGTCAGCGTACAGATCGTTTTCGAGGAGCTGGAACCGAAAAGAGCAACGGGTCCCGGCGCAGTAACCGTCCACTGAGACAGTATCCCCGTGCATCCGCTGGAGTTTGCAAGACGTCGCCGCCACCTGATGGAGCTCATGGGCCCTGGTGGTATCGCCGTGCTACCGGCGGCCCCTGAGCGTCTTCGCAACCGTGACACGACGTACCCATACCGGCAGGACAGCGATTTTTTCTACCTCACCGGTTTTCGCGAGCCTGAGGCGGTGGCCGTGCTGGTACCAGGGCGCCGTCAGGGGGAATTCCTCATGTTCTGCAGAGAGCGGGACAAAGAGCGCGAGATGTGGGATGGGGTGCGCGTTGGGCCCGACGGGGCAGTCTCGGATTACGCGGCGGATGACGCGTTCCCTATTGACGATATCGAGGAAATATTACCGGGGCTCCTCGAGGGGAGCGAGCGCGTTTACTATTCGATGGGCGTGTTCACCGACTTCGATCAGCGTCTACTGGGCTGGATGAATCGGCTTCACTCGAGGCGCCAGAGCGGGCATGCGCCCGATGAGCTCATTGCGCTGGATCATCTCTTGCACGAAATGCGTCTGTTCAAGAGTCGACGTGAGATCCGAGCAATGAAGCGCTCCGCGCGCATTGCTGTAACGGCACACCGGCGTGCGATGGGCGTATGTAGACCGGGGATGAAGGAGTATGAACTCGAGGCCGAGTTCCGCCACGAATTTGCCCGTCACGGCGTCGAGTGTTCCTACACGCCGATCGTTGCCGCGGGAGAAAACGCTTGTATCTTGCACTATACGGATAACCAAGATGTCTTGAATGATGGCGATCTGATCCTCATCGACGCGGGTTGCGAGTACGAGTTGTACGCCTCCGATGTCACAAGGACCTTTCCGATCAATGGCCAGTTCAGCGCGCCGCAAAGAGCGCTCTATGAGATCGTATACGCGGCCAACATCGCTGCCGTGCAACAGGTGCGACCCGGTAACCTCTGGAATGATCCCCATGATGCAGCAGTGAAGGAAATTACCCGCGGCCTTAGAGATCTAGGTATTCTGAAGGGTAGGCTGCCTACTCTCATAAAGAGCCAAGCCTACCGTCCCTACTTCATGCACAAGACCGGCCACTGGCTGGGAATCGACGTGCATGACGTTGGGGCCTATAAGGTTGCCGATCAGCCGCGTTTGCTCGAGCCTGGGATGGTGATGACGGTAGAGCCAGGGATCTACATTGCTCCGAACGCCCGAGGTATTCCCAAGCGCTGGAAAGGCATCGGGATTCGGCTGGAGGATGACGTCCATCTGACCAAGACCGGGCCCGAGGTCCTATCGAATCGGTTGCCTTCCAGTGCGGAGGAGATCGAGGCGTTCATGGGGAGTACCCGATGAACCGGGACGCTCTCCGATGCGACGTCCTCATCGTTGGAGGCGGGCTGGCCGGGTCCACGTTGGCCCACGCGCTGGCACAGGCATCGATTCGTACGGTCCTTTTGGAGGAGCGTGATCCTGGGTGCTTAGCGCAGCCCAGTTTCGATGACCGGGTGACGGCGCTGGCGAACGGCAGCCAACGAATCCTTCAGGGACTCGGTATCTGGCCGGAGCTGGCCGCCTCCGCAGAGCCCATTGAGTCGATCCACATATCGGAACGTGGCTATTTCGGGACGACGCGGATCCTGGCCGAAGAAGAAGGAGTTCCAGCGCTGGGCTACACCATCCAGAACAGAGTGCTCGGCAGAACGATCTGGCCCAAGCTCCTGGCGTTCGACTCAGTCGCCTGTCAGGCTCCGGCCACGCTGGACTCATTAACTATAGAGGAAGACGAAGTCACCGCTACAATCATGAGTGACGGGTGCACGAGAGATGTCAGAGCCAAGCTTTTGGTCGCCGCGGATGGCGCTCGGTCTCAGGTCCGGCAGGCGCTGGGAATCGTCGCGCTCGAGGACGCTTACGACCAGAAGGCGGTTATCGTCAACTGCGAGATCGAGGTGGCTCACGCAGGCCGGGCGTTCGAGCGTTTCACGCCTACTGGCCCGCTGGCCTTCTTGCCGCTCAGGAATTCACGAGTGGCGGTTGTATGGACACTGAACCCGGCGGAGGCGGATCGCGTCATCGGCCTTAAAGACGTTGAGTTTCTCGACGAGTTACAAGCAGCGTTCGGCTACAGGCTTGGCCGGATAGAACGCGCCGGGTCCAGGGCCGCTTTCCCCCTCACGCGGGTACGTAGCACGGCGGTCACGGCGCGTCGCACCGTCCTGGTGGGAAACGCCGCCGTGAGTCTGCACCCCGTAGCGGGACAGGGTTTTAACCTCGCGTTGAGGGACATTGCTGCCCTTGCGGAGATGCTGACCGATGCCCATCGAGGTGGTAAGGCGACGGATATGGGTAACTCGCACCTTTTGGATGGGTATGAGGCGTGGCGGGTTAGAGATCAGAGGCGCGTTGCGACATTCACACACGGCCTGGTGCGCCTGTTTGGCTACGAGAGTCGCCCGTTGGCCGTGGCGCGCGGTTTGGGATTAATGGCTTTGGACCTGCTCCCTGGTGCTAAAAAGCGACTGGCGCGGCAGACAATGGGTCTCACCGGGCGTCTGCCGCGACTGGCTCGGGGCTTGCCACTGGCGCCGTGAGCGGGACCGGAATTGCGCGTCGCACGATCGTCATCGCGGGCGGGGGGCCCGTAGGACTCTCCGTAGCCTCGCTGCTAGGTTTAGGTCCCCGAGCAGGTGACCTGGACATCCGTTTGTTCGAGTCTCGTGAGGTCCCGGCTTGGGAGCCCGATCGGGTGGACTTGCGAGTTTACGCGCTCTCTCGCGCCTCACAGATTGTTCTGGAAAACCTGGGCGCTTGGTCAGCCGTCCACGCGGCGCGCGCGGCGCCATATCGACGAATGCACGTCTGGCAGGGTGAGTGTGGGGCACGCCTCGGTTCTCTTACATTCGATAGCGCGGAAGTCGGGGAGCCGGACCTGGGCCACATCGTGGAAGACAGTCTGCTACGCACTCGTCTGACGGATGTTTCGTATCAGGCCGGCGTGGAATTGACTTTCGGTGTTGCATTGACGGCGGTAGAGGTGCGCGATCGTAGCGTCGAGATAACGACGAGTGAAGGCGAGACGCTTTCGGCTGCTGCGTTGATTGCGGCTGACGGCAGCGGTTCAACGGTTCGAAAACTCTTGAAACTTCCGATCAGTAGCGTGTCCTATGCTCAGCGCGCACTTGTGACGCACGTGAGTACGGAGCGACCTCACGGCGACACGGCCTGGCAGCGGTTCCTGCCAAGCGGCCCGCTGGCATTTCTGCCGCTGAGCGATGGACGTAGCTCCGTCGTTTGGTCGACCGGCGCCGAGCACGCTGAGGCACTGTGCGAGTTACCGGATGGAGAGTTTCAGGATGCGCTTCAAGAGGCGAGTGGCGGCGTGTTGGGCGAGATCGGCGCTACGGTTGAGCGCGTGAGCTTTCCACTGCGGGCTGCGCATGCACGTCAATATTGTTGCCCGAGGGTCGCCCTGGTAGGCGATGCCGCCCATACTATCCACCCGCTGGCGGGTCAGGGCATGAATCTGGGGCTGTTGGATGCCGCAGTCTTGACCGAGGTGCTGCTTCGAGCGCAAGCGGACGGGGAAGATTTCGGGGATTTACGCGTATTGCGTCGTTACGAACGTCAGCGCAAAGGCGACAATCTCGGAATGCTCCTTGGACTTGACGCGTTGCACCGTTTGTTCGGGATTTCCGGGTCGGTTGTACCATCCCTGCGTGCTATCGGTCTGAGTACGATCGATGCTACGCCGTTCGCAAAGGCCATGCTGATGCGCCAGGCGCTCGGGTTGCGAACCGATCTCCCCGCCGCCGCAAAGCGCCGGGTCGCTTGAGCGGTTTTTGGGCGATATTTGAGCTACACTCACGCGTTCAATCAGACGGCCCGCCGGAGAGATTTCGTCCAAGAACGAAACGCCGAAGGCGCAACCTCCGCTCGGAAACGCTCAGGCAACCAGGACGGTGGGACCGGATTGACTCTGGAGAGTGACCCGTCGATTGCAGTCGGTGGGTCCACCGAAGGTGAGCGGCGCACCCGCGCCTAATCTCTCAGGTAACAGGACAGAGGAGCGGCGGACCATTGGTTCGCCGTATTAGATGCTGTTGCCATGAACGAACTGAAGCGCACACCACTGTATCAGAGCCACTTGGACGCGGGTGCCAGGATGGTGGATTTTGGCGGCTGGAGCCTGCCGGTCGCTTATGGGAGCCAGATAGAAGAGCATAAAGTCGTGCGCCGCGCTGTGGGCATGTTCGATGTCTCGCATATGACCATCATCGATGTGGGGGGAGACCGGGTTCGACCGTATCTCCGTTGGCTTCTTGCAAATGACGTCGCGAAGCTTGGTGCGTCGGCGAATGGCGTTTGCAAAGCGCTCTACACGTGCATGCTGGACGAAGTTGGCGGCATCCTCGATGACCTCATTGTTTATCGCTTGGGACAGGCGTCGTTTCGCCTGATCGTAAACGCAGCAACGAGGGAGAAGGACCTGGCATGGCTTAACGGTCACGCCGCCGACTACTCGGTTGAGGTCGTCGAGAGAACCGAGCTGGCTATGGTTGCGGTGCAGGGTCCGCGGGCGGGGGCGACGGTTGGCCCACTGCTGGCGAACGGCGCCGCTGTGGCGTCTCTAGCGCCCTTTACCGCGCGGCGTGACAACGATTGGTTTGTGGCGAGGACCGGTTACACCGGAGAGGATGGCATCGAGATCATGTTGCCCGGCGCGCGCGCGTCTACCCTGTGGGCGGACCTTCAAGCGCGAAGCGCGGTGGCATGTGGGCTGGGCGCACGCGATACACTGCGGCTAGAGGCGGGGCTTAACCTTTATGGTTTGGATATGGATGAGTCCGTGACACCGTTGGAGTGCGGGCTTGCATGGACTGTCGCATTCACCGAGGACAGGCCCTTTGTCGGGCGGGAAGCGCTGGAGGCTCGGCGCCGGACTGGCGTAGCCGTGAAGCAAATCGGACTGATCTTGGAGGGACGTGGCGTCCTGCGGTCTGGCTTCGTCGTCAAAACGGGAGCGGGAGACGGCACGGTGACGAGCGGGACGTTTTCGCCGACGCTCGGTCGTTCCATCGCGCTGGCACGGGTGCCGAGCGAAGCGGACGGACCGTGCGACGTACTTATTCGGGGGCAAGCGCGGCGCGCGCAGACCGTCAAACTGCCCTTTGTGCGTAACGGAGAAATCAAGGTAGATCTGGAAACGGCTGACGACTGAGGAGAACGCCCAATGACCGAGATTCCAAACGACCGGAGGTACACGAAAGACCACGAGTGGGTTCGTGAGCAGGATGACGGCATTCTGGCCATCGGCATCACGGACCATGCCCAGGCTGCATTGGGCGATCTCGTATTTGTGGAGTTGCCGGTAGTCGAGGATGCCATCGGGTCTGGGGCCGTCTGCGCGGTCGTGGAATCCGTGAAAGCCGCTTCCGACGTCTACTCCCCGCTGGCTGGCACCATCACTGAGGCGAATACTGCACTCGCGGATGCGCCGGAGCTGGTCAACTCGGACCCCTATGGCGAAGGCTGGCTTTTTCGATTACGGCCCGACTCGCCTACGGAAATCGAAGAGCTTCTCGACAACGAAGACTACGCAAGACTTCTCACCGAACTCGACGATTGAGGTCAGCCCCATGCCCTTCATCCCACACACTCCAAGCGATACCGTCGATATGCTGCGTGCCATCGGTGCTAAAACAATCGATGAGCTATTCGATGAGATCCCGGAGGAGCTTCAGTGCGCCGGCCTCGAGGCTGTGCCGGAGGCGCTCTCCGAGCTCGAGATTGGTCGACTCATGCGCGAGCGGGCTGCCCAGGACGAGGTCGGCCTTAATTTCTTGGGGGCGGGTGCCTACGAGCATCATATTCCGGCGGCTGTTTGGGAGCTCACGACCCGCGGCGAATTCTATAGCGCCTACACGCCCTACCAGGCCGAGGCTAGCCAGGGCACGCTCCAGGTGATCTACGAGTACCAGACGATGATGGCCAGCCTAACGGGCTTGGAAGTTTCGAACGCGTCCCTGTACGACGGGGCGTCTGCTCTCGCTGAGGCTGTTCTGATGGGTGTCAGGGTGAATCAACGCTCTCGGTCTCGGCGCATCCTGTTGCCGGAGAGTCTCCACCCGCATTACCGCGCTGTCGTGCGGACGATTACCGCGAGCCAGGGAATCAGTGTCACTGAGCTTCCGTATGACCGCGAGACCGGTCGTTCGGATCTCCAGGCGCTTGACTGCTACGCTGAGGAGGATTTAACCGCACTGGTGATCGCGCAGCCCAATGTCTTTGGCGTTCTCGAGGACGTGGACGCGCTGGCCGACTGGGCACTCGACCACGGTGTCCTCGCCATCGGGGTCGTCAACCCGATGGCGATGGGGCTCCTAAAGCCCCCTGGCGATTGGGGCCATGAAGGCGTGTCCATAGCGTGTGGGGAGGGCCAACCGCTGGGTGTGCCATTGAGCTCAGGCGGACCATATTTTGGGTTTCTCACCTGCCGGGAGGCGCTCGTGCGCCAGCTCCCGGGGCGCCTCGTGGGCCGAACGCTGGACGTGGACGGAAAACCGGGTTTCACGCTGACACTGCAGGCCCGAGAGCAACATATTCGGCGCTCGCGGGCGACCTCCAACATCTGTACCAACCAGGGTTTGATGGTGACGGCGTCCACAATATTTATGAGCCTGCTCGGTCCGGAGGGTCTCAAGCGAGTTGCGACACGGTGTCAGGCTCGGGCGGCCGCGTTAGCGGAGGCCGCAGTGACGGTCCCCGGGGTGGAAATCGCTTTTCCCGAGCCGCGGTTCCATGAAGTTGCGTTGCGGTTGCCCGTCCCCGCGAGTCGCGTTCTGGGGGGCATGCGCGAGAGCGGCGTGCTGGGCGGTGTCCATCTCAAACCTTGGTATCCTGAGCTAGGCGACACGATTCTAGCCTGTGCCACCGAGACAAAGACCGATCGCGACATCGAGGCGTACGCGTTGGCATTACAGGCGGCAATCGAGTCCACGGGATGCGCGGCATGACAGAACCACTAGTCTTTGAGCTTGGTCAACCGGGACGAGTTGCCGGGGCCCAGTTACCCAGGGAAGACGTTCCCGTCGGGTTAACCCAAGCCATGCTCCGGCGCTCCCCGCCGCTCTTACCGGAGGTTTCCGAACTGGATGTGGTTCGGCATTACACTCGCCTATCCCAGCTGAATTTCTCCGTCGACACCCAGTACTATCCGCTGGGCTCGTGCACAATGAAATACAACCCAAGGGGCTGCAATACGTTCGCGATGTTGCCCGGGTTTCTGAACCGTCACCCACTTGCCGAGGAGGCTGTATCCCAGGGCTTTCTTAAGTGTCTGTTCGAGCTACAGGAGATGCTAGCCAGCGTAACCGGCATGTCCGCTTTCTCGCTGACGCCGATGGCGGGTGCACAAGGGGAGCTGACGGGTGTGGCGATGATTCGTGCCTATCATCTGGATCGCGGCGATATCGGCCGAACGCAGATCATCGTCCCCGACGCGGCACATGGGACGAATCCGGCCACCGCCACCATGTGCGGCTGTACGGTGACCGAGCTGCGGACACGCCCGGATGGAGACGTGGACATCGATGCCCTGAGGAACATCGTCGGACCTGAGACCGCGGGGATTATGCTTACAAACCCCTCCACCCTGGGCGTTTTTGAGCGGCGGATAGGGGATGTTGCGGAAATCGTTCACGGGGCCGGGGGGTTGCTCTACTACGATGGAGCTAACCTCAACGCGATCCTGGGTAAGGCGTTGCCGGGCGATATGGGTTTCGACGTCATTCACGTCAATCTGCATAAGACGTTCTCCACGCCTCACGGCGGGGGTGGCCCCGGTTCGGGGGCCGTTGGTGTAGGTGACAAGCTTGAGCCGTTCCTCCCGACGCCGATCGTGGGCTACCAAGATGATCGTTTCCGCTGGGTAGGCGAGGCCGATCGCCCCAAAAGCATCGGCCGCTTGTCCGCGTTTATGGGCAATGCGGGAGTACTGTTGCGGGCCTACATCTACATGCGAATGCTCGGACGTGAGGGCATGGAGCGTGTGGCGAATTATTCGACTCTGAACGCAAATTACCTCATGGCAAAGCTTGAGGATGTGGGTTTTGAACTCGCATTCCCTGGTCGCCGAGCTAGCCATGAATTCGTTGTGACGCTTAGGAGGCAAGCCAAGGAGCACAACATTACCGCAATGGACTTCGCCAAGGCGTTGCTCGATTGTGGTTTTCACGCGCCCACGGCTTACTTTCCTCTCCTGGTGCCGGAGTGTCTGCTGATAGAGCCAACGGAAACCGAGAGCAAAGAGACACTCGACGGCTTCGTAGCGGCGATGGCGGCGATTCTTGCCGACGTTCAAGCCGACCCGGATCGTCTGAGAGAGGCCCCTGTTGCAATGCCGGTGCGACGGTTAGATGAAGTTCGAGCCGCTAGGCATCTGGATGTGCGCTACCAGCCGGACGCGACCGCGACGGATCTGACAGTGCGTAGCCCAGCGTCCTAGGGGGGCTATCTAGCGAAAAATTTGGAGCAAAAAACCTTTTCTGGCCACAGTCCTAGTTCGACACATACAATTAACCAATGAAACAGATTCCATCGATTACGATCGTCGTCGCGACGGTCGCCGCCGTAGCTGGTGCCAGCGCGCAGGAGCCAACCTGGAATAGGACGTTGGACGAGATATCCTCCGGTGTGGTGTCCATTCAGGTCGACAGTACGCGCGCCTTCGACACCGAGCGCAACCAATCCACTCAGGCGACTGGTTTCGTCGTGGACGCTGAGCGGGGTCTCATACTAACGAATCGGCACGTGGTGACCCCCGGGCCCGTCGTGGCGCAGGCGATCTTCCTGAACCAAGAAGAAGTGGATCTAGTGCCGGTCTATCGTGACCCGGTGCACGATTTCGGCTTCTTCCGCTACGACCCGAGTGAACTCAGATTCATCGACCCCAGCGAGTTGGCTCTGGTGCCGGAGGCGGCCCAGATCGGTCGCGATATCCGGGTGATCGGGAACGATGCAGGCGAGCAGCTCTCCATTCTGGCGGGCACGATCGCTAGATTGGATCGGCAGGCACCGAATTACGGACGCGGCAATTACAATGACTTTAATACTTTTTATCTTCAGGCGGCTTCCGGAACCTCCGGTGGTTCTTCGGGATCACCGGTCATCGACATCGAGGGCCGCGTCGTTGCTCTGAACGCAGGGGCCAATACACAGGCAGCCTCAAGCTTCTTTCTCCCACTGGATCGTGTGCGCAGAGCACTGACACTCATAAGGAGCGATGAACACGTTCCGCGGGGGACCCTGCAGAGTGAATTCGTCAATAAGCCTTATGCAGAGCTGAGGCGACTGGGTCTCAGCGAGGAATCCGAAGTGGCGATGCGCGAGGTCTTTCCCGACCAGACGGGTCTCCTCGTAGTCCAACGGGTGGTCCCGGGCGCCGGTGCTGGCAGTTTCCTGCAGCCTGGAGACATCCTGCTGCGGATTGACGGTGAGTTTATTGCGAAGTTCGTACCACTCGCGGCGGCGCTCGATGAGAATGTGGGCAACCGCGTGCTGGTCGAGATCGAGCGAGGTGGTGTAGCCATGCAGCAGGCATTACTGGTGGATGATCTCCATCAGATTACCTCGAACGAGTTTATCGAGTACGCAGAGGGAGTCTTCCACAATCTCTCGTATCAACAGGCGCGGCATTTTAATCGCATCGTTTCGGGCGTCTATGTCGCCGACCCGGGTTATGTCTTTGGATCATCAGCGATCCCCAGGGCGAGCTTGATCACGAGCATCGATGGCCAGACTATGGAAAGCCTAGACGACTTCCAGCGGGTTTTGGAGGCGCTGCCGGAAGGTCAACGAGCGAGTGTCAGGTTCCTGCAGCTTGACGACCCGCGGACCGAGCGTCAGCGGTCGATAAGAAATAACCGACGTTGGTTCCCTGCGCAGAGGTGCAAGCGCGACGACGAGCTGGGTTTATGGCCCTGCCAAGCCATCGCGGAGGCACCCGCCGTACAACAGCCCCCGTCCGGTGCGACGACGTTTCCGTTGCGAGGTGATCCTCACGTCCAGCACGTGACGCCGTCACTGGTTTTGGTGAACTTCGATATGCCTTACACAGTATCGGGCGTATCGGATCGCCACTACTACGGTACCGGAGTCATAGCCGACGCCGAGCGGGGCTGGGTGGTGGTGGACCGAAACACGGTTCCGGTAGCCCTCGGCGATGTCCGCCTGACTTTTGCGGGGTCGTTAGAGATTCCGGGCAGGGTCGAGTACATCCATCCGCTCCACAACCTGGCTGTGGTGTCCTACGATCCTGCGCTGATCGGCGACACGCCGGTGAAGACGGCTGAGTTCTCGACCGCTGGGATTCAGCCGGGGGACCAGCTCGAGGTGGTGGGGCTGAAGGCCGATCACACCCTGCTTTCTCAGCCCGGCGAGGTCCGAGCAGTGATGGCGGCGAATCTTCCGTTGTCGAGAACCCTTCGTTTCCGTGACTCGAACCTGGAGGGGATCACCCTGGTTAACGGCCCAGCCGAGTTCGACGGCGTAGTAACCGATCTCGACGGCCGTGTTGTGGCGCTTTGGGCGAGCTTTTCCGTTCAGCAAGGACGTGATTTCACGCAACTCAATATGGGTATCCCTGCCGACCTGATCGTCGATATGGTGGACCATATGAAGGCTGATAAGCCTTTACGCTCGCTCGAGGTTGAGTGGCAGCTGATGCCGTTGGCCTCGGCGCGCAATTACGGCCTTCCCGAGAGTTGGGTCAGACGCTACGAGGAACACAACCCGCAGCGCCGGCAAGTACTCGCGGTCTCGAGCGCCGTTGCGGATTCCCCCGCCGCTGAGTTTTTCCGTTCCGGCGACATCCTTTTGAGCGTGGACGGTAAAGCGTGGAACACTTTCAGAGAGATTGAGCGGGCATCGCAGAACACCGCAGTGGAAATCACCGTCTATCGCGATGGCACCGAGGTGAGCGGACTGGTTCAGACGGTTTCGCTCGACGGCGTTGGCATCGACCGTGTCGTCTCGTGGGCTGGCGCGTTGCTGCAGGCCCCTCATCGAGCCATCTCGGTCCAGCGAGGCATCGAGGCCGAGGGTGTCTACGTGTCCTATTTTGGGTTCGGTTCCCCGGCCAGCCGGTCGCGTCTGTTCGCAGGCCGCCGGATAATGAGCGTGAATGGGCAACCCACTCCGGATCTGGATCGGTTTCTCGGCTCGGTGAGTGGCCTCGAGGATCGAGACTTCGTACGCCTGAACACTGTCACTTGGAACAATGTGCCAGAGGTAATCACTCTGAAGTTGGACAAGCACTACTGGCCGAGCTACGAGCTGCGTAACGACGGTCAAGGGTGGCAGCGCTACTCCCTGGAATGAGGCGCGGACGACGGTGAAGGCGACGGAAACAAAGGGTTCAGCATGGGCCCATCTGTATTTCGCGACCCAGCGAAATATGGGCGGCGCCATCGTGTCAGTTCCGGTCCAGTTTGAGGGCTAAAAAGACAGAGTCATCGGGCCGAGGACCGGCAACCAACCCGTCAGCTACTAGCCTGCAGCGAGGCTTACGAAACCGCACCGTGACCCACGCCCCACTGAAAATCATTTCTGGTGGGCAGACCGGCGTCGATCAAGGCGCGCTCGCCGCTGCGCTAGAGTGCGGAGCGACTTGCGGAGGCTGGTGTCCCGCCGGGCGCCTATCGGAGGACGGAGTGATCCCGGCGATCTATCCCGTGCAGGAGCTTCCTGGCCCAGATTACATAGAGCGTACGCTGCGCAACGTACAAGATTCCGACGGTACCGCGATTATCTTTTCCGGCGAGTTGGAAGGGGGAACGCGACTAACCCGGACGTTTTGCAGGGACGAATCCAAACCGCACGTGCTGATCGACGCATCGACCATGTCCGAGCCCGATGCTATCGAAGCGCTTTTGGACTTCATCACGGGTCATCGGGTGGAGACCTTGAACGTCGCTGGACCTCGCGCCAGTAAGTGGCCTGAAGCACATGCGCGTGCCCAGGCCCTACTCACGGCGTTGTTGAAAAAAACTTCAGCCACGTAGGGACTCAACCGGAAGTTTCGGCGGCAACCACCAAAAAAAGGTGCTGTCCCCTTTTACTCCTTTTGCTGTGCTGTGATGTTGATTGAGGACGCTTAGGCGGCGGTGTGGTCGGATCCGGTGGTGGTCAGTGCCGCGGCGAGTTCCTCTAGCCGTGTGATGGGCGCGCGGCACACCGTGCCCTGGCAAACGTAGGCGACGACATCCCCGCGGGGCTGGCGCTCGGCGAGAAACCTGGGGAGCTCATTTTCGTCATTGGGGATCGTGAAACTCATACGATTCGGGTGGAAACCGGCGTTCACGTAACGTTGCCACTCCTCGCGTACGCCTGAAGAGGCACCTCGGATGACGATAAGCTCCGGGGGGACGAGAGCGAGTTCTAATACCTGCAACAGGGAGTTGTGCGCGTCCGGGTAGCGTTCCACGATAGGCCATGCGGCCCTGAGCGTTCGCTCCGCGGTCGAGATATACCGGCTTTCGCCTACCAGGTGGCCCAACCAGATGAGCATGCGTGCGGCGGCCCCGTTGCCCGAGGGGGTCGCCTCATCCGCCAAGGGTTTCGGTCGATGGATCAACTTTTCGTGATCGTGGCCTGTGAAAAAGAAACCACCGTTCGGGTCTTCAAACTGCTCGAGAAGCACATCCGCGAGCTCGCACGCGAACGCGAGGTCAGAGGAGCGCCAGCGATACTGCAGGAGCTCCAGCAGTCCCTCGGCGAGGAACGCGTAGTCATCCAGATACGCTGGGAAGCGAGACCTGTCATCCTTATAGCTCGCCAGAAGCCTTCCGTCGTTCCACATTCTCGTGTGGATGAAGTCGACCGCCCTCGTGGCAGAGGCCGCTAGGTCGGCTCGATCGAGGTGGCGCGCGGCTCGCGCCATGGCCCTGATCATCAGGCCGTTCCACGCGACCAGAACCTTTTCGTCCCTGCCAGGAGAAACGCGTTTTTCCCGCGCGGCCAAGAGCTTGCCTCGGGCGCTTGTGAGGAGCTCTTCGGCCTCCTCTGTCGTCACTTCCTCATCTAGTGCGTCCAGTGACGTGCGTACTTGCAGGTGCCACGATTTCCCCTCAAAGTTAGGCTCACCGGTAAGTCCAAAGTGCTTCCCGCTGACCATGAGCTCGCTTGGGTCCAGTGTGGTTTGAGCCTCCGCAGGCGTCCACAGATAGTATTTGCCCTCTTCCCCCTCCGAATCTGCGTCCAGAGTGGCGTAGTAGCCGCCTTCGGCGTGTTGCATGTCCCTAATGACCCAGTCCGCAGTTTCTGCAGCAACGCGTCCAAAGAGAGCCTCTCCGGTCGCAGCATGTGCGTCCGCAAAAACGGTAACCAGTGCCGCGTTGTCATACAGCATCTTCTCGAAATGCGGAATCGCCCAATACCGGTCTACGGAATAGCGAAAGAATCCACCAGCCAGGTGGTCGTAGAGCCCCCCCTGGGCCATTCGGGTGAGTGTCAGCGTCGCCATGTAGAGTGATTTCAAGTCCGGTTCGCGCTTCCCGGCTGCTCTTCTCCAAGCGGTCAGTAGCGTTTCGATATGCGTTGGATGGGGAAACTTGGGCGCTTCACCAAAGCCGCCATACTCCTCGTCGAAGGACGACTCCAGCCGATCCCTTGCGGCTTCTAGCGGTTGCAGGGTCAGGTCACCACCTTCCCCGTCGATAGATTCATCGAGATTCTCGAGCGCGTGCCTCAGGGCTCTGCCCTGCATCTGAATCTCGTTTACGTGCGTTCGAAAGTACTCGTCCACCCGCGTTAAGACTTGGTTGAACAACTCTCTCGGGAAATAGGTTCCCGTGAAGATGGGCATCTGCCCCTCGGGTGTGAGAAAGACGGTCAAGGGCCAGCCGCCGGGGGCACGAGCCACCAGCTGATGAGCCGTCTGATAGATCTTGTCGAGATCCGGGCGTTCTTCCCTATCGACTTTGATATTCACGAACAGCGAGTTCATTAACTTGGCTGTCGCCTCGTCCTCGAACGATTCATGGGCCATGACATGGCACCAGTGGCATGCGGAATAACCGATGGAGAGCAGGATGGGTTTGTTCTGATCTCGAGCCAGTTTCAGCGTCTCTTCATCCCAGGCAAACCAATTTACCGGGTTGTCTGCGTGTTGCAGGAGATACGGACTCGTTTCTTTACGGAGCGCGTTGGGCACGATTCGACTATACCAGTTACATTCGCTGGCCCCGACGCTAGCCCACGATTAAACTTCAAGCCTCGTGTTCCAGTACCCCGACATTAATCCCATCGCGTTCGAACTCGGACCATTGCAGGTGCGCTGGTATGGGCTCATGTACCTACTCAGTTTCGCGTTCGGCTGGCTAGGTATCCGAATACACGCAAAACGTCCCGACAGCCCTATCCTGCCCGCCCGCGTTGATGACCTGATCTTTTACGTTGCTTTAGGAGTCATTTTGGGAGGGCGTGTCGGGTACATGTTCTTCTACAACTTCTCTGGTCTGATCCAGGATCCCCTGAGCCTCTTCAAGGTCTGGGAAGGGGGCATGTCTTTTCACGGTGGATTGATCGGTGTGCTCATCGCGATGGTGCTGCTCGCTCGGAGCGTGCGACAATCTTTCTTCGCCATCACCGACCTGATCGCGCCCTGGGTGGCGCCGGGCCTGGGATTGGGGAGAATCGGCAACTTTATCAATGGCGAGCTTTGGGGCGCTCCGACGAGTCCCGACGCTTTCTACGCCGTTTGGGTTGAGGGCGTGCCACGACACGCGAGCCAACTCTATGAGGCTTTTCTCGAGGGCCTCATGCTGTTCCTCATTCTCTGGGGGTTCTCGCGTAGGCCACGGCCTATCATGGCGGTGTCGGGGGTGTTCTTGTTCTTCTATGGCGTGTTCCGAGTCGGCGTCGAGTTCATCCGGTTGCCGGACGAACATCTGAACGCTGCAGCAGACGGCTATCTCGCTTTCGGATGGCTGACCATGGGACAGGTCCTCTCGGCGCCCATGGTCGTCGCGGGCGCGATCCTTCTCGCGCTGGCATATCGCAATAGGCGCTTCGTAGGAAGAATTCCAGCATGAAGCACTATCTGGCCCTACTGAAAACAGTTAGGGAGGACGGTGTCCGCAAAGAAGATCGTACCGGGACCGGGACGTTAAGTGTTTTCGGTCACCAACTCCGCTGCGATCTCGGTGCTGGATTCCCGCTGTTGACGACGAAGAAGTTACACCTGCGCTCGATCATCTACGAGTTGTTGTGGTTTCTACGTGGTGACACGAGCACCAGATATCTGACTGACCACGATGTTACGATCTGGGATGAGTGGGCGGATGAGAACGGAGAGCTCGGACCCATTTACGGTGCTCAATGGCGCACCTGGCCGACGGCCGCCGGTGAGACCATCGATCAGGTCCAGCGAGCTGTGGAGCTCATACGCACCGATCCGGACTCTCGGCGCATCCTCGTCAGTGCCTGGAACGTCGGCCAGCTAGACAAGATGGTGCTGGCGCCATGCCATGTGCTGTTTCAGTTTTACGTCGTGGGGGGTCGACTGTCCTGTCAGCTCTATCAGCGCAGTGCCGATGTCTTTCTAGGTGTGCCGTTCAATATTGCCTCATATGCTCTGCTCACTCATATCATGGCTCAACAGACGGGGCTTGAGCCCGGCGAATTCATCTGGACCGGGGGGGATTGCCACCTCTATCTCAATCATCTAGCGCAGGCGGATGAGCAGCTCGGCCGCGAGCCGTTGCCATTGCCGGCATTGGTCATCAAGCGCTGCCCAGAGTCGATATTCGACTACGAATACGGGGATTTCGAACTCATCGATTATAGGTCTCACGCACACATTCCCGCTAAAGTGGCCGTCTAGTCCATCCCCTCGGCACAGGGAATCGACACGGGTTCACCCAGCGGATCCAGAGGTAACGCGGTGAGCTGACGCCCCCACACACAGCCGCTGTCGAGACACGTGTAGCCCGACCTGCGGAGCAGGCCTAATGAGGCCCAGTGCCCAAAGACGATATGGGTCGGGTAGCCGCCCGGGCGGGGGAACTCGTACCAGGGCTTGAGAGTCGGCGGCTGGGATCCCGGAGGCCCCTTGTTCGAGAAGTCGAGTCGACCCTGCACGTCACAGAACCGGATTCTCGTCAGCGCGTTTATGCTGTAGCGTCGCCGCGCATCCTGCTCCAGTGAATGCGCCCAGGTATCTGGCTCGTCCCCGTACATGGTTCTTAGGCTTTGTTTCCAGGTGGGGCCAATGAGAAGCCGCTCGACCTCGCCCGCATGTACCAGCGCTTCCTTAACCGACCAATTGGGCGGCAAGCCGGCATGGACCAGTGCCTGATCACGTGTGTGGTCATAGTGTAAGAGTGGCTGCTGGCGCAACCAGTCGATCAGTTGCCCCGCATCCGGTGCCTCCAGGACGGGCTGAAATGTATCCTCGGCGGCCGGCTGGTGCACGCCTGCGGCAGCCGCGAGTAGATGCAGGTCATGATTACCTAAGACCGTCGTGACACGCTCCCCCATTTCAACGAGTCGTCGCAGCACACCGAGAGAGTCGGGTCCCCGGTTGACCAGGTCTCCTACGAGCCAGAGGTGATCACGGCCGTGATCGAATGAGATCGCCTCCAACAACTTGTCGAAGGATTTTGCACAACCCTGAATATCTCCGATCGCGTAGGTTGTCATTGCGGATTGACACCTCCAACCCAGTCATCCGATCCGAGCGCAGCCAGCTTGCCGAAATCCTCAGGGCGTAGTCGTTCCGGGCGTTCGCTCGGCTCAATGCCTGCCGCTGCGATTTGCTCCCGAGTTAACCAACCGTTCAGGGATCTTGCGAGTGTTTTTCGACGCATGGAGAACACACGCGCGACCAATGCGGAGAATCGTGCCTCGTGCTCCATGCTAAAACGCGGTTCCGCCAGTGGCGCCAGTCGAATGACTCTTGAGCGAACCTTTGGAGGCGGTACGAAAGCCCCGGGACCGATCTCGAAACACGTCTTCGCATCCACCCACGGCGCCAGCATCACAGTCAATCGCCCATAGTCCTTGCCGCCGGGACTGGCAGTCACTCGTGCGGCGACCTCTCTCTGCAGCATGAGGTGCATGTCCTTAATCGCCGCTCGGTGCCTCAGGAGATAAAAAAGTAGGGGTGTCGAGATGTTATAGGGCAGGTTGCCGACGATGCGCAGAGTCCCGGGCGTGTAAGCCAGCGAAGTGAAATCGAACTCGAGCGCGTCTGCGCGATGCAAGATCAGACGCCGTGGGTCTGGCACCACCGCTATCAGGTGATCCGCCAAGCGCTCATCCAGCTCGATGGCGTGCAGCACCTCGACGATCTGTAGCAACGGCAGCGTAAGCGCTCCCCGCCCGCTGCCGATCTCAACAATGTTGTCCTTGGGCTCCGGTGCGATCGTCTCAACGAGTCTATCGATGACAGCAGGGTCATGCAGAAAATGTTGGCCGAGCCTTTTTCGTGCATGCAGCATTAGTGCGATCGTGTGGTCAACTCGATGGCGACCTCAACCGCCTTTCGCAGGCTGTCAGGTCGAGCGGCACCGGTGCCCGCAAGCTCCAAGGCCGTCCCATGATCCACGGACGTCCGGATGATCGGTAACCCCAGCGTCACGTTGACCACCTCACCGAACGCGAGAGCCTTGATTACGGGCAAACCTTGATCGTGATACATCGCAAGCACCGCGTCGGATTGCGCGAGACGTTCGCTTGTGAAAGCTGTGTCCGCGGACATGGGGCCGAGCAGGCAGATGCCGCGCTCAGACAATGCGCGAAGTACCGGCTCAATGACTTCCAGCTCCTCGCTACCTAAATTCCCACGCTCCCCGGCATGGGGATTGAGGCCGAGCACCATGATACGCGGCGATTCCACGGCGAACATCGACCTCAAGTCGTGATCGAGTACTGTGATGACCTCCTCGAGCAACCGGGGGGTTATCGCGGCCGCGACGTCTTGAAGCCGTAGATGCGTCGTTGCGAGCGCAACTCGAAGGTCGCCGGATGCGAGCATCATGACGGGTCGCACGGCGCCCGTTCGTGCGGCCAGCCATTCGGTATGACCGATGAAAGGAACCCCCGCGTCGTTGATCGTGCTCTTTTGCACCGGTGCGGTCACCAATGCCGTTTGCGCCCGCCCGCTGCATAGCGAGACACCAATCTCGAGTTGGCGAATAACGTAGCCCGCGTTCCTGGGATCTAGGCATCCGGGTCGGACCGGTCGTGTCGTCCGGAGCGGCAATACTTGCAGTGACCCTTTCTCATGGCCTACTGCTTTGGCTGTGTCCTCTAGCGTACGCAGCGAGACCTCTACCCCAAGGTTGTGGATCCGTTCTGCCAGCAGGTCGGGATCACAGAGGACGATAAGTCGCGCCGGAAAATCGTGCGCCGCTAGCATCCCACAGAGATCCGGGCCGATACCCGCGGGCTCGCCAGACGTAATCACAATGGTGGGGGGTGATGTGCTCAAGGCCTCGAGCCCATCAAACGAGTCGGCTACATGCGCACTTCGACAAAAGCCTCGTCTCTGATGCGACGTAGCCAGAGCTCCTCTTCCTCCTCAGCCTTACTTGCACGTATCTGCTCCACACAGTTTCTTTCCTTGGTGAGCTCGGTCGTGTCGAATGAGCGACTGTCCAGGACTTCTGCTATATGCCAGCCGAAGCGAGTCCTGAATGGCTCGCTGAGCTCGCCGATCTCGAGGCCCGCGATGACTTCCTCGAACTCCGGCACGAAGGCTCCGGGGTCCACCCAACCCATATCGCCACCGTCAGTAGCGGAGACGGTGTCATCGGAAACGCTTTGCGCAACCGTGCCGAAATCATCGCCGTTGAGTATTTGCTCGTAAATTCCCCACAGTCTCAGTTCCGCGTTCGAATCGTCCAAGACCTCGGTAGGCTCCACCAAGATATGCCGTATCTGTAACTGGTCGATCATCACGGGCGCTGCGCCACGCGATTCGTTGAGCCGAACGATATGAAAGCCACTGGCGCTCTGAATGGGTTCCGAGTGGTCTCCCTCAGACATGGCTACGACCGTGTTGGCAAAAAGGGTCGGTAGCAGGGCGCCCCCGCGCCAGCCGAGCGACCCGCCTTCCAAAGCGGTCTGCGCGTCGGAGTAAGTGAGCGCTAGCTCCGCAAAGCTGTCTCCGTCCTGAAGTCGTTGGGAGATCTCGTTCACACGCGATTGTGCCTCATCAACTTCTTCGCGAGTGGCCGACGATGGAAGCCCGATCAAGATGTGTGAGATGTTGTAATCGAGCTCCTGCGAAGCGCTCAACGTGCTTCGATCGAGGCACAGCTCCATCTCTCTCGGAGCCACAACGATGTTGACCACCACGTCGCGCTGACGAAGCTGCTCCAGCATCATCTGGTCACGCGCTTCCTGGCGAAACGCCGTGTAGTCGATTCCTTCCGCTGCCAGCGCGGCCGGCATCTGTTCCAGTGTGATTCCACTACCCTGTGCGCCGGCAGCAAGAAACTGATTGAGTACGTCGTCGCCGACGATTATCCCGAAGGTTCGAGCCCGCTGTAGCTGGATTTCCTCTAGGATGAGCTGTTCTAGCACCTGTTCTTCGAGCACGGATAGAGGGGGGAGCTGGCGTCTTTGTTGGGGTGGTAGCTGAGCTTGGAACGCTCGAAAATTTCTCGTCGCCATGGCAACTCCCTGAGTGAGTTGACTCTTCAATACCACTCCCTCGCCGACCAGTGCGGCGACGCCGTCGAGCAGCTCGCCGGTGCCGCCGAGCTCTCGGGTCTGCGTTAGTGCGGACGGCGATGCGACGAGCATGGTTGTCGCGATCAGGATAAAAGCGTAGGTGCGTTTCACGGTTCTTATGGCATGGCCTCAAATTGTCGGTACCCAAGAATACCACGCTCGAGCAACGCCTCAGGAGGTTCGCCCTCGTCCGAGAACCCTCGGAGCTGGAACTGGATGGTGAACGAGCTGTCGGATTCACCCGTTCGGCGGCTGATGTAGCGTCTGCCGATGAGTTGCAAACGCCAACAGCAAGCCTCGTATTCCCAGGCTAGGAACCGTTCGAGCGGCTTCTGATCAAGTAACGAGTAGCTGGTCTGGGCGATGACTCGCGTGGACTCTCCAATTGGCCATACGACGGAGATGTCACCCTGCTCAAGCAACCCATCTTGATAACGATGGGCAATGCCCAAGAGGCGGTCGGTGTGGGGTCGATATTGGAGCCGAGTTTCGGACCTCACAGTCTTGTGGGACTGGCTATCCCACTGATAGTCGACTCCGAAACGCCAGGAAGGGTTCAGGTTGATGGATAACTCGGCGATATAGTCGGAGCCGGTCTCCGCGTCCAGCGGCTGATTCGGCAACAGCACCCTCTGCTCGCCCAGGTAACGAGTCTGGCCTAATGTGCCCGTGAGTCTTTCCTGTCCGGTGTTCTGGTCGATCAATCTCGTCGTCACGCCGAAGCTCAGTTGATCTGCGTCCGCGATTCTGTCGGCGCCGAGATAGCGATACTTTCTGAAGAGTTGTACGAGGTTAAAGGTTGGCGCAATCGTGTCGAAGACCGGGTATCCGGTCTGATCCTCGAACGGTACGTGCACGTATAAGACTCTCGGTTCGATCGTTTGTGTCCATCCCCCGTTCGTTCCTGCGACTCGGTCAAAAGTCAGGCCCGCATCGATGCTTGCGACGGGTAGCGTTCTGGAGAATTCGGTCTTTTCACCCGGAAGACGATTGTCCAACCAGTAGTTGGTCTGTCGTAGGGCGAGAGCAGGGGTGAGGAACATCCCCGGCTTCGCGAAAGTGAATTCGACCTCTTCCGTGAAGTCCAACCTCCACCCCGTCGTTCCCACGCCACGGTCGAAGTTGACGAGTTCGTTCTTTGAGGTGAAGCGCATGATGTTTCTGTCCCAGCGGCCGGAAAACAAGAACTGAGGTATTCGCTCGTAGGGCTCGTTCTCGGCATCGATTAGAGGATCGATGGTCTGGTAGTCCTGCACTCTCGTTAGAAAGGACCACGCCGGCGCGCGGTAAAGGAAATCGAGGTGGCGGTCTAGATGAGTCTGGCTGGTGACACTGAGGCTGTTGCCCAGATCTTCGAAGTAGTTGTCGTCGGAGACCCCTCGAACGTTGGCCACCATGCGCCAGCCCGTGCCGAACATCGTCTCGTGACTGAAGTTCAAATAGTTTCGCGAGAGATTCACCTTCGAGTCGTTAGGAAGATACTCGAAGTTGAATTGTCCCTGTGTGCCTGGCAGTACGTAGCGAAATTCACTGGTGACCTGAGCACCGCGCTCGCGCATGTAGCGTGGCACGATTGTCAGGTCATAGTTGGGCGCGAGATTCAGATAATAAGGGATGGAAATGTCGAGCCCGGTCCTGTCTCGGTTCGACAGATTGGGCGTCAACAAGCCACTTTTCCGCCGGTCGTCTATAGGGAACGTCATGTACGGAGTCGCGAGTATCGGAACGCCCTTGAATTTCAACCTCACGCCACGGGCCGTGCCGAAGCCTTCTTCGATATTCATTTCGAGCTCCCGGGCGAGCAACTCCCAATCAGGTCGCTCGGTCGAGCAGGTCGTAAAATTCACCATGTCCAATAGGAGGGTGTTATCGCCCTGGATTGTTATTGCATCGGCCGCTCCCCGTGCGGGACGCCGAGGCAGGTCGAATCCCCCGCCGCCAAATGTGACAACCTGTGCTTGGGCGTCCACCTCAGCATCTTCACCGTATACAGTGACCTCGGGATCTTGGTAGGTAACCGTGCCCTGAACCTCGACCCGTTGTGTTGCGCGATCGAATGTCGCGCGCTCCGCCGAGATGCTGCGATTTCCGTACTGGAATGTGACCTGATCGAAAAAGTTGATCTGTTCCTCGCTGGACAGATCTACGCGTCCGGCTGTGATGTCGATACGTTGTTGGTCTGAGGGGTCGACGCCCGTTGGTGCAACGGGCGGGCTCAGATCCTGTGGTAGGCACATCTGCTGCGCCACGGCTGGTTCCCAGGGCGCGGTAAGGCAGCACGACGTTACTAGAATGAAGCTTTTCCTGAGGGCCACAAGATTGAGCGCAGCAAAGGCGGCTACAATGGCACAGTTCTTCTACGCCTTCAATGAATTGAACCATATGTCGCAAGTGGTGGATGAACTAACTTCTCGACCTATTGACGGCATGTTTATGTCGGTAACGTTTCCATGGGTCATCGGGTGAAACGCGTCAAATGGCACGCTCGATGAAGGCTATGGTGCTGGCGGCCGGGCGCGGCGAGCGGATGGGGCGACTGACCGAGAAGCGGCCGAAGCCGCTCCTGTCGGTCGGCACAGAGACACTTATCGATCGTCATCTCAGACGGTTGGCCCAGGCCGGGGTCGATGAAGTAGTGATTAATCTCTCCCATTGCGGGGAGCTGATCAGACGCTCGGTGGGAGAAACGAGCGCGTGGGGACAGACCATCCTGTATAGCGATGAGGGAGAGCCACCGCTCGAAACAGCAGGCGGCATTATTCGGGCTTTGCCGTTGCTCGGCCCCGGAAGATTTCTTGTGGTGTCTGCTGATGTTGTCACGGGCTTTGATTTCGAAATCCTGACGGCCGAGCAAGATGCGGGTTGTCTGGTCTTGGTGCCGAATCCGCTGCATCATGCAGGCGGAGATTTCGGGTTGGCTGTGAACGGTGAGCTCACTCCGCAGCCGCCTCTATTCACATACAGTGGGATAGCGCTGCTCGATCCCTCTCTGTTCCGTGATCTTCCGTCCGGTGTGCGACCGTTGCGTCCGGTGTTCGACGCAGCGATCCAGAGAAGAGAGCTGCGCGGCATGCTCTTCGAGGGGCTATGGAAAGACGTCGGCACACCGGAGCGGCTCGCCGACGCACGAGCGGCCTTCGCTTAGAGTTAACTCCCGTAGTTCGTCTCCACGTGGATCCGATAGCTAGTCGCAATTTTGTGCGCTGTGGATCCCGACAGGGAGCAAGTCCAGCCAGTCGATTTAAACAGTGATCATTCTCTAGAGGCGGCTGATCATGAATGCTACTGATAGCTCATCGGCGATCCGGGTATGCAGTCGTAGCGAATGATTTCTTTATCAGTGCTCTGCAACTGCTGACTCCCAGTAAGTGGTTCTGAGTAATAGATGGGTTCGTCGACGATCCAGGAAATTAGCAATCGACCGGTATCTTCTTGGATCGAGAGTCTTTCCACCATAGTCATCTGATCCGTATGTAACGTAGACCCTCTCAATACCCCGGCTGAGAATCCCGCGGTCTCGATGATCAGCGTTCCGCCTTCAAACCGACCGATCGAGTGGCCCATATCAGATGGCTCGATATCAGCAGGGCGTGCATCCATGTTCATATGGACCGTACGCGTCACATCCATCGATTCGTGGTAGACCAGGATCTCACCGTCCACCTGGCGG
>Ga0310121_10000871_pt1 | contig 31957 bp, 33 predicted proteins | sample CB27_Tmax_986_MG_FD_203504 | JGI IMG/M metagenome (GOLD analysis project Ga0310121, IMG submission 203504) | Marine microbial communities from Western Arctic Ocean, Canada - CB27_Tmax_986 | ecosystem: Environmental > Aquatic > Marine > Oceanic | place: Canada: Western Arctic Ocean | collected... | reverse complement strand
CGCCACCCGCAGCTCCGCCATCGAGATGCCGATGGCGAGTGCCGCAAGCAACGATGACGGCCCCCGCCGCCGGCTCTCGCGCAGGAGCTCCAGAGCGAGAGCGAACCCGATCCCTCCGACTGCAGCCGTTGCATACAGCAGTTCCAGGTTGCGACTGAAGAACACGGTGAAGAGTGCGAAAGCGGTCAGGTAGGTGGTGACCGCCAGCACCAGCCGCATCGTCCCGAACATGGGGGTGCCGAGCGCGACGGTGTGATATTCGCCGTAGCAGATCAGTCCGATTGCGGCTCCCGCTGCCAGGGCTGTCCCGACGCGGGCGTACCCGTCGATGGCCTCGTCGATGAAGAGGCCCGCTCCGAGCACCGCGAGGGTCGGCAGCAGCGTGTACATGACGGCGTCGACGATGTCCCCACGCCAACGCGGATGGGTCCGCACGGTGCCCTCGACGCTGATCGCGGCGGCGATCACGGTCACCGCGAGGATCCAGGGCTGCTCGGGACGAATGTTGAGGAATCCCACGAGCCCGGCCATGGCGAGGCCGCCCACGAGGATGGCGCGGCCGCCCGCACCGAGTGCGGGGGCGGGACGTTCGGCCTGGGCTTGCGTTCCCAGAGCCTATTCCTCGGCTAGGACCGGTTCCTCGAACCCGTAGATCTCGGCGCCGTTGCGCCACCAGAGCCGCTCGCGCTGGCTCTCGTCGAGCTCGAGCTGGTCGTAGATGACCTCAAAGCGGTCGATGTGCTCACGGATGTCGTCCATCCCGCAGTCGGAGCCGAAGACCAGCTTCTCGATGCCGATCTCCTTCCCGATCAGGCCGAGCTCGACGGCGTGACGCTCGATCGTCTCGCCGCCGCTCAGGTCGAAGGCGACGTTCGTCCGCCAGCGCGCGACGGAGGTGGCGTACTCGTAGTTGCCCTGGTTGCCGAGGTGCGCGCCGATGATGCGCAGGTCGGGGAAGCGCTGAGCGATGGTGTCGAGGTGTTGGGGCGACATCCGCGCAGCGGAGACATCGCGCATCGGTGAACGGCCCCGCATCTCCTGCATGCGCTTCAACGTCGCCGCTGCCTTCGGGTCGCGGCAGGGATGGGTGACCGCGTAGTCGATCCCGCCGCCGATCACGCCCATATGAAAGAGCACCGGCATGCCCAGGCGTTCGGCCGCGGCGTAGGCCGGCATGTAGTCGGGCTCATCGTACGGTCGGGCGACGCCGATCAGCTTGAGCCCGCGGTAGCCCATCTCGTGGAGCTCTTCGACCTCCTCGCGGCCGATGACCTCAGGGTCGATCATGGCGACCGGCACGAACAGGTCCGGGTAACCCTTCAGGATCTCGATCCCGCGTTCGTAGCCGGGGCCGAAGCGGCCGCCGGTGAGTACGCACGCTTTGGTCACGCCCGCTGCGGTAGCGACCTCAGCGAGCCGCTCGACCGTGGGAGCGGGGTCCTCGTCTGGGTTCTCCCAGTTGCGCGGAAAGTGGATGTGGACGTCGAAGATCTTCATCGCGGGGCGCGCCGGAGCGCGATGGCGGGAAGTGTAGCACGCAGCGATCACAGGGCCTTCAGCGCGGCCGGTCCACGACCGTGAACAAGACCGCTGCCCCAAACACCGCCCAGGCGCCGACGACCGCGAACGCCAATCCCAGATCGTCGACCAGCCCGTCGGTGAGGGCGCCCTGCACGAGCTCCGTCATGTATTTCATCGGCAGCACGTTATGCACGAGCTCGCTCCACTTGGGGAGCCGGTCCCGCGGGAAGACGACCGGCGAGAACAGATACAGCACGAAGATGGTGACGTTCGTGAGCACCCCCGTCAGCACCACCGAAGGGGAGAGGTGGCCGATGACCAAGCCGATGAACGCGGCCGTGAGCGAGACGAGCAGCACGGCGGGGACGATGAGGACGCCTACGCTGGTCTCGAAATCGTAGCGGGCCGAGGCGATGATCAGGGCGAGCAGCAGCCCCGGCAGGCCCGCGAAGAACCAGACGGTGAGGTCGGCGGCGAGGTACGCCAGGCGCGGCACGGGCAGCGACCACATGTACTGGTAGGCGCCGCGCTCTCTTTCGACTGGCCGATCACCTACGGGATCGAGACAGCCCTTCCGTAATCAGGACGAGGGTGCAGGCGCCGGTCGTGATCGTTGAGGCGGTGACGGCGTCCACCTCCGGGTAGAAGTACCCGAGACCCGAGGACCGTCCCCACCCCGACGAAGACCTGGCTCACCTCTACGAAAGGGAGCGTCGCGCGGAAGCTGAGCGCCTGCCAATGCAGGAGCAGGCCGTAGCTGCGTAGCCAGTGCGTGACCGTTGGCTCGCTTCGCTCGGGCCCGCCCCGGACGCCCTCCCCGACGCTGGGCTGTTGCGCGTGTGCCGGCTCGCGGGGGCTTGCGTCTGCGCGCTCGCTGGGCATCAGCTCGCTTCTGCCGCAGTCGCCACCGCGGGCTCGGCGCTGAGTTCGAGGACGTCTGGGCGCCCGACCATCTGCACGTAGGCGTCCTCCAAGCTCGTGGGCCCGATCGAGAACCCCTCGACGACGCCGTCCTGCTGCAGCACCTGCGCCCAAGTCACGGCGGATCCGACCCCGGAAGATTCGACCAGGCCCAAGGTCCGGCGGCCGCCGTGGACGGCGCTTGTCAGGAACGCCGGTGTCTCCGGGTGCTGAGCCGAAGGTTCGAAGGTGATTTCGAATCGCAGCAGGCCGGCGGACTCGCCCTTGATCGTGGCCGGCGTGCCCTGGCCGATGATGCGCCCGTGGTCGATCACCGCGAGGCGGTTCACGGCGCGCTCCGCCTCGAGGACGTTGTGGGTGACGAGGAGCACGGCCGATCCCCGTTCCGCGAGCGCCGTTACCTGTCGCCAGAGCAGCCGCCGGCGCAGCGGATCGACATCGTTCGTGGGCTCGTCGAGGACGACGATGCGGCCGGGCGTGACCGCCGCCATGACGAAGGCCACGAGCCGCCGCACCCCACCCGAGAGCCGTTGGCCCGTCATATCGACCCAAGCCTCGATCTCGAGAGCCGCGATCAGCTCGGCGCTACGGTGGCGCACGTCCTGGGCGCGGCCCCCGCGCATCCGGCCGACGAGTTCGATTGCCTGCCGGGGGGGTGAGGCCGTGGATGGGGATGTCCTGCTGGGGGAGGAAGGAGGAGAGCCGCCGGGCGGACCCGGGATCGCGGATGACGTCGTGGCCATCGACCGTGATTGAGCCGGACATCGGGCCCAGCAGCCCGATGAGCTGGTTCACGAGCGTCGTCTTGCCGGCACCGTTGGGACCGAGGAGGCCGTAGACCTCGCCCGCTTCGACGGAGAGCGAGATGTCGTCGTTCGCGCGGACGCCGTCTCGGCCGTATTGCTTGACCAGGTGCTCGATTTCGAGGAGGGGCATGGGGCGCTCCTGATAGAAGTGAATGAACCTTCAGTTATCTGAATACTGAAGTCAAGCCGTAGCGCCACTCTCGGCTCCCGGTCCCGCCGCCTCCCTCAAGCCGCCACGTCGGGCAGGCCAGACTAGGCCCGCGGCACAGATCCGATGTCGAGGCCGCTGGCGCCCTCTCGTCCTCTCGCCCTCGCCCAGTCTTCACGCTGGCGCAGCCAATCGAGGCCGGCGCGGACTGCTGCGGGGTCGAACCGCGTGGCGCATTCAAAATACGCGGGCGGCGAAGGCCTCGAGGGCAGGGATTGCGTCCCGCGACGAGCTCCAGAGGGTGGTCACGATACGGTCGACGCCGGCCTCCACGAGCTGAGCCGCCTGCTCGCGCTTCATCGAAGCCGAGCCGTTCACGGTCACCTCAGACGGCGCATCCGCGCGTCCATACTCCGCTCGGAGCTCTGTGAGCTTGGCGATGTGCGCGCGTGCGCTCTCCGGCGATGTGCCCGAGCGCGTGCCAGCCGTCGCCCGGGCGGGGGGCGCGGCGCAGGGCCGCGGGGCTCTCGCCGCCCACCAGGATCGGGGGATGGGGCTTCTGGACCGGTTTCGGCTCGAAAACGGCCGGCCGAGGTTGTAGTGCCTGCCCCGGAACTGCGGCTCAGGCTGGGTCCAGAGCGCAGGCTCGCCGAGGTGCTCGCCGCGGCCACGATCGTGTCCGGGATGAGGCCGTGTTCTGAAGGTGCCAGCGCATGCCCCGTTCGCGCCCGAGCAGCTGCACCATCTTCGCCACGGAGATAACGGCGATACCGTCGATGCTGCCGGTGTTGCCGGTGTTGCCGGTGTTGCCGTAGGCCGGGATCGTCGGGAGGCCATCGATGTCCTCGACGGTGAGCCCGGCGTCGGCGATCGCCGCTTCGGCGGCTTCGCGGGCGAAGTGCGCGAGCGGCCGTGGCGAAGGGGGCCGCAGCTCCCGCAGCCCCCTCCGCGCTATGGGCCGTCCCTAGCCCCGTCCAAGGCGCTTCACCTACTTGAGCTTGTATTTGTTGTTGCGGGACGGAGGCCCGACATCCGCCGGACCGAAGACGTCGTCGTCGTCGTGGACCTTGATCTCGGTGTTCTTGGTATAGACGGAAGGTCCGAAGAGCGAGAGGAAGCGTGCCTCGGCGTCGATGGCGTTATCGACGTACTGGTTGCCGTCGAGACTCACCTTGATCTTCCCCTTCGCCACGTCCTCGTCGGGCGGGCCAAGGGCTACGATTCCGACGCCGATCCCGTTGCCGAAGAAGACGTTGTCCTCGACGGTGAGCTTCATGTCGATCTTCTCGGCGGGATTGGTCAGCCCACCGCGGCCGAAGACTACAAGGCCGAATCCGACCCCTTCGCCAAAGATGCCGAAGGCGCCCTGCGCCGACTCGAGCCTGCTCCCGGTGATGCTGCCCTTGAGCTTGCTCTCGCCGTTCTCTTCTCGGGGGAACTCCCAGAGACTGAGGAAGCAAACGCCCGCGTCCTTGTTGGCCATCCACACCTCTAGACCGTGACCTTGCCGTTCCCAGTTGGGTTGAGGCCAATCGCGCCGAAGTCGGTCGAGGTGATCTGGTGGAAGGTCGCATCCGCGTTGCGCGACCACCCAGCCGTATCGATGATTCCGCGCACGACCATCTCGCTGAACACGATGTCCTCGTAGAAATCGTCGTCCTCGGCCTTTGCGCTCAGTGCGCTGTTCAGTCCGAGCGAAACGAAGGGGGTGACATCCACGACGATGTCCCGGACCTGCACATCGCTGGCTTTCACCTCGACTACATCTACGCGGAACGCGATAGGGGCTGCGAGCTTAATCACCACCTCATCGTCGTCATCATCCACGTCCGTGAAGGCCGTGACGTACCCATCCGTAAACACCGGAGTTGCAAGGCCCTGGAGGGTCGTGCCTTCCGTTTCGATCACGATGGGACCGACGTAGGTCCCAGGATGGACGGCAACCGTTCCACCATCTTCAGGCAAAAGGGCAAGTCCCTCTTGGATCGTCTGCACTGGGTTCTGGGCTGAGCCGTCTCCTTCGGCGGCGGCCGAGTCGTCCACGTACACGGTGGGAGCGCTAGCTGCGGCAGGGGCCATTTGGCTCGCGCCAAACAGCGCCACGACCGCCACTATGGCGAGGAAGACGATGCCTCGCAGCAGTGTCGATGTTGCTGGTCTGGTTCGGCGGGGCTGGTGGCTTCCGTTTTCGGCTATCACTTCGAGCCCTCCTTTTGTAGCTGGAGGAAGGCTCGCTTGTGTGTCGGGCGCTGGGATCGCCCAAGTTAACTAGTCCTGGGCGCGGGGTACCTTAGATCCTCGGCCCAGGCACCTTAGGCGGGGTGCGGAGTCATTGGGCTTGTCGCAGCGCTCGCCGGAAGATGCCATCAGCGTCGAAGCGACTGACGACCTTCTTTGCCACTAGTACTCACTCGCGTAAGTCCGCGATCGATCGTCGAGGGGAGGAAGGGTGCACGGCGGCGGCTCGCCAACGGAAGGGACTGGCGTCGCGGTTGTAGGCCTGGATGAAGGCATCGATGCGATCGCGGACTTCCCCCGGCGAACGGAAGCTGGAGTGCTTCAGCGCCTGACGACTGAGGATGCTGAACCAGACCTCGATCTGGTTCAGCCAGCTGGCATGGGTCGGGGTGAAGTGAAAGTGGACGTTGGGATGCAGGGCTAACCAACGGTCCTCCCGGGGCTTGTGGGTACTGAGGTTGTCGAGGACCACGTGGAGCTCCTGGCCTGGGTAGGCGGCGACCACCTTGTTCATGAAGGCGAGGAACTCCGTGCGTCGGCGACGGTGCGCGTGCATCCCGCTGACCGCTCCGGTGAGGACATCGAGGGCGGCGAAGAGCGTGGTCGTGCCATGCCGCTTGTACTCGTGGCTACGCCCCGCACCGCCTTGCCGTTCGGCAGCCGGAGATAGCCCTGGGCACGTTCGAGCGCTTGGATGTGCGGCTTCTCATCGACGGAGAGGACGACCGCGTTCTCGGGCGGGTCGAGATAGAGTCCCACGATCTCCGCGGCCTTGGGCGCGAACTCGGGGTCGGAGCTGATGCACCAACTGCGACGGCGCTGGAGCTGGATGCCATGCTTCTGGAGGATCGCCCAGACCTGGTGGGCGGGTATGTCCCCCCACGCCTCCGCCAGGAGGCGCCCGTTCCATGACCCGTAGCCAGCCGGTGGTGATTCCTCCAGCTGCTCTAAGACCCGTCGCTCGGCCTCGGCACCGTACGTCTGCGGCCGCCCGGCCCGCGGCTTGTCCGCCAGTCCTGCCCGTCCCCTTCGGGCAAAGCGCACCCGCCAGCGGCTGACTGTCGTCAGCCGCACACCTTCCCGTTCCGCGATCGCCGTCGAACCTTCCCCGTTGGCCGCCGCGAGGATCACGCGGGCGCGGAAGGCTAAGCGCTGTTCTGTCGTCGATGACCGCACCCAGCGTTCCAGTTGGTCGCGGTCATCCTCCGTGAGGACTATCGGCGTGACTGCTATCATTCAGCCAGTATCCGAAATCCCTCGCTTACTTTCTTGAGTAGCTACTAGCCGTGGAGGTCCCGCCGCCCCTGCTGGAGGGACCAGAGCGCGGCGGCCGCCGCGCGGTTGGGGACGTCCAGCCGGTGAAGGATGTCGGCGACGTAGTTGCGCACCGTTGCCTCCGCCAGCCCGAAGCGTCGCGCGATCGCCTTGTTCGTTTCCCCCGCCGCGATCAGCTCAACGATCTGGCGTTGCCGGGGGGTGAGTTTCTCCAGGCGCCCATCGACGAGGTCCATTCCCAGCCTCCCATTCCCCCCCCCCCGCCCGGACCCCGGCCGCCCCAGACCCTCGCCTGAAGCGCGTTCCCAGAACGCAACAGAAGTGTGCACGTTCGCGCGCCGGTTCAACAGCAACAGAACCTGTACGGCAGGCGTACATCAAGTGGCCCGGGGCGGACGGCACGTTCCAGACCCAGGGCGAGCGGGAAACCAGGGGAGTGGCCGGAACCGGTCTAGCTCATCGTCTTGGCGTGCTCGAGCACCGTCTCCCAGGGTGCGCGCTGCTCGATCAGCGGCCGGTACGAAGCGAGCAGTTGGGGCATGTTGAAGGTCAGGCCCGCGACGATGATCCCGTTCCGCTGGTAGATCGCCACGAATTCGAGGCTTTCGAGCGAGCCGTGCAGGACCTCGACGGCGTCCTCCGGACCCGAGTGGCCGAGGTACTGGATGGCCGCATCGTATTGATCCGACCAGACATAAGGAACGCTCCCGAAAGGCTGTGCCTCGCCCGGTTCGGCAAGGATGTTCTTCACGACCTGGCGGCTCTGGTGGACGACGTTCGTCCAGTGCTCCACCCGCATCTCTTCCTCGAAGATCGGGTTGTACCAGCGTGCGACATCGCCGACGGCGTACACGCCGGGGGCCGCCGCGCAGGTAGCGTCGCAGACGATCCCGTCGCGGAGCTCCAGCCCGGAGCCCTCGAGCCAGCCCGTCTCCGGGGCGACCCCGATGCCGACCACGACGATGTCGGCGTCCACCCACGAGCCGTCGGCGAGGAGGACGCGTTCCACGCGCTCCGTCCCCTCGAAGCCGGAGACCAGGGTGTTGCAGCGCACATCCACTCCGTGACTACGCTGAAGCGCTTCGCAGGCGCTCCCGATCTCCGCGCCGAGGGCGTTCGCGAGCGGTGCGGGGAGCGCTTCGATGAGGGTGACGTCGAGACCGGCGCTACGGGCCACGGCCGCGACCTCGGCGCCGATGAAGCCGGCGCCCACGACTGCCACCCGCGGCTTCTCCGCGAACGCTGCGCGAATACGAAGGGAATCGTCGATCGTGCGGAGTGTGTGGATTCCCGTCAGGTCAGGCGTGCCGGAGAGGGTTCGGGGCGAGGCCCCGGTGGCGATGATGAGCCCGTCGAAAGCAACGGTTTCGCCATCGCTCAGGGCGAGCGTGCGGCCCTCGAGATCGAGGCCCTCGGCGCGCACGCCGATACGGAGGTCGAGATCGAGCTTGTCGATCGCCTCCGGTGGCTCCAGGAGGGTGCGGGCCGGTTCCCACTCGCCCGAGAGAAGCTGCTTCGAAAGCGGGGGGCGGTCGTAGGGGAGGTGGGGCTCCGCGCCGATGAGCGTGAGCGTGCCCGCGAACTTGCCCCGGCCGCGCAGGCTCTGCGCGGAGCGCAGGCCGCCCAGGGAGGCGCCGACGATCGCGATGCGTTCGGGATGGGCCACGGAGTTGGATTCTGGATAGCGGCCGCCCCGCCGTCAAACGGCGCCCCGGCGAACACGAGCTGTGCGCCTCGGAGACTCCGCCACCGAAGGTCCGAGGCGGCGATGCCGTGGAAGAAGCGTGGGCGGCGATCGCGAGAGCTACTGAGACGACCGCGGCCTGCGGAACGTCGCTGCAGCCTCCACCAGGATCTCGTCGCCGTCGTGAAGGGTCGCCTGGACGGTGACTCTGCGGTCGCGCTCTTCGGTCACTTCGGCCCGCGCCCGCAGCGGCCGATCGAGCGGCGTGCGCTTGTGGTAGGCGAGTTCGAGCCGACGAGTTACGGAGTGCCGCGCCTCGACCTGCGTCTGGGCGCATGGCGGCGACAATGCCGCCATGCGCGAAGCCCGCCGGTCCCTCGTGCTGGGCATGGAAGGTCACCGAGCCTTCGGCAAAGCTCCCCGTAGTGCCCACCTCAGGAACCGCCGACCGCGGAGCCACGCCGATGAGGAGGAAGGCCGGGGCGTCCGGATACTTGCGGTTCGAGGCAATTCCCCAGAGACGCCCCGCCGACCCCGCCAAGTCTTCGAGCAGGATCACGCCGTCCTTCGTTTCGGGATCGTGCGCGACGTAGTAGATCTGGGGCGTGGGCATCGCCGACACGGTCTTCGCGATCTCTTGATAGAAGCGCGCCTCGCGCACATAGACCTGGTACTGCCGGACGACGTCGCGGTTCATCTCGGTGAGCGCCGGGAACTTTGCGATCAGCGTGGCGGGCGCGCCTGCTGCCGGTCGGTCGTAGGTCAGCGTCAGGCCCGCGAGCGAGCCCAACAGCCCGAACCCCTCGCCGAGGGCCCCAGCCTCGACGCCGGTCACGGTCGCGCCGCTCACGGCTCCGCCTGCCGCGAAGGCTGCCGTCAGCCACTCGGAGACTCTTCGGCTGTCAGCGGTATCGGCAGCGCGGTCATGGTCCTTCCCGGGGGCGAATCCTAGGGAGGCCGCTAACGCCGCAACAACCGCGATTGAACGCAGCCACGCTTGCCCGGCGGCGGCTCAACCGTTATCCCTGCTGGGCCAGTCCAGAGTTCAGCGCGGGAGGGCCGACGCAGAGGGAGGCGACAAGTGAACGGTGAGGAGCTCAAGGCAAAGACACGCGCGGGTGAGGTCGTTTACGGGACGATGCTCGCGGCGGCCCGTAACCCCCGCTGGGCGACGCCCGTCGCGGGACTCGGGCTCGACTACGTGATCATCGACAGCGAGCACGCCCCCCGCGGCCGCAGCGAGATCGCGGACCTGCTCGCCGGCCTGCGCAGCGTGGATGTGGTCACGATCGTGCGCGTTCCCATCCCCAGCTCGCACTACGTCACGATGGCGCTCGACGCGGGCGCGCAGGGCATCCTCGCGCCCTACTGCGAAACCGTTGCGGAGGTGCAGGAAGTCGTGGGCGCGGCGAAGTGGCGGCCCCTCAAGGGCGACCTCGTGCGCTGGGTCGTCGAGGAGGACGAGTTCCCCAGCAAGGCCTCGCGCGAGTATCTGCTGGAGCGTAACCGCAACAGCGTCTGCATCGTCGGGATCGAAAGCGTGCCCGCGATGGAGGCCCTCGAGGACATCGTCGCCGTCGAAGGCGTCGACGCGATCTTCGTCGGCCCCAACGACCTCAGCATCTCGCTCGGTGTGCCCGACCAGTACGACGATCCCACCTACGAGGCCGCCCTGCGCACGATCATCGCAACCTGCCAGGCCCGCAACGTCCCTGTCCTCATCCACCATCAGACCCCCGACCTCACGCAGAAGTGGCTGCGCGAAGGCGCCCGCTTCGTGCTGCACAGCACGGAGACGCGAGCGGTACACGTCGCCTTTCGCGAGGAGTTCGGCGCCATCCGTGCCGTCGGCGCGGAGCTCGGCGGCAGCGCCGCCGGGGACATCGGCGAGTCGAAGGAGAGGATTTAATCTAGCTCGCTGCGGCTAGCTATTTTGGGCTCGCTGCGCTCGGCCCCTCCCGTCCACCCCACCTCCCGGCGCTCGACTGCTGCGGCTCCGCGCTCGCTTTGCGTTCTTAGCTCACTGCGCTCGGCTGTCCCCTTTGAACTCTGAACTCCGAGCATTGAACTCTGACTTTGGACTCCCTTCGTGCCGCCGCCACGTATACTCGCCGCACTTCTGCAGGAGGCTGAGGCCCATGCCCGAATACCAGACCGTGCTCTACGAGAACCTGACGCCCGAAATCGCCCGCGTGCGAATGAACCGCCCCGAGGCGCGCAACGCCCAGGATCTGCGGCTCACGCGCGATCTCAACGATGCCTTCGACTACGCCAACCAGGACGACCAGGTGAAGGTCATCATCCTTAGCGGCGAAGGACCGCACTTCAACTCCGGTCACGACATGCGCGGTGGCACGGGCTTGGGGTTCAACGACGTGGCTCCGGTTGGCACCTGGGCGGGCTTCGACCTCGAAGGCGCCGAGGGGGCGATGGCCAAGGAGGAGGAGATCTACCTCCAGATGTGCCGTCGTTGGCGCAACCTCCCGAAGCCCATGATCGCCGAGGTCCAGGGCAAGGCCATCGCCGGCGGCCTCATGCTCGCCTGGGTCTGCGACATCATCATCGCCTCTGACGACGCCGAGTTCCGCGACCTGGTCGTGGGCTGGGGCATTCCCGGGGTCGAGTACTTCGCGCATCCCTGGGAGTTCGGCCACCGCCTCGCTCGCCAAATGCTCTACACCGGTGACTGGGTGAGCGCGCAGCGCGCACATCAGGCGGGGATGGTCAACGAGGTCGTCCCCCGCGAGGAGCTCACCGAATACGTCGAGAACATGGCCCGCAAGATCGCCGAGAAGCCGTCCTTCGGCCTCAAGATCACGAAGGAGGCCATCAACCAGACCCAGGACGCGCAGGGTCTCTGGAATGCGCAGCAGGCCGTCTTCATCATGCACACGCTTGCGCACACGCACTGGCGTGAGGTCTCAGGCACTGGGATCTACACCGGTGAAGGCGCGGCCGAACGGCCCGGCGGCGGCCCGCCCAAGGCCGCGGCGGCCGCGAGCTCCTAGCTCACCCTCTGCGAAAGCCGCGAGCGAGCGGGCGGCCGACGGCCGCCCGCTCCCGTTCCGGAGGGAGTCGTCGTGCTGTTCAAGCTCCTCACCCGCCTCAAGCTGCTCCGACCCGTCGAGAGTTTCCTCGTGCGCTTCGCCGGCTACTCCGTCGTGAGCCGCCACATCAGCAAGCAGAGCGGCGTGCCCTACGTCCCGACGATGATGCTCACCACCATCGGCTGCAGGAGCGGCGTGCTCCGTTCCGTGCCCCTCTTCTACTTCAGCGATGGCGCGAACTACGTGCTCATTGGGTCGAAGGGTGGCGCGCCCGCGCACCCATCCTGGTACCCGAACCTCGTCGCCGACCCGCACGCCTGGGTGCAGGTGAAGCGCAAGCGGGTCGCCGTGACGGCCGAGGTCGTCGAGGGCGAGGACCGTGAGCGCCTCTGGGCGGTCGCGGCGGCCGCCTACCCGCCCTACCACGAGTACCAGGAGCGTGCGGCTCCGCGCGAGATCCCCGTGGTGCGACTGCGGCGCTCCAAGTAGGTCAGTTGTGGTGGTTCAGTCAATCGAAGAGTGTTTCCAAGCGCTTGGCGAGGGGAGTGTCGGCTTCGAGAAGCTGATCGGTACACCTGAGGCGAGTTGGATCGAATTCAAGAGTCGACCTTACCGATTCGACGAGCACCGGCAGAAGATCGAATTCGCGAAAGATGTCTCCGCGTTTGCTAACGCCGACGGTGGTCTACTTCTGATCGGGATCCAGACCGAAAAGGAAGAGACGTCAGAGCAGGACGTTGCCCAGATGGTGACGCCCGTTACCAAACCGTCATTCCGGCAAATGAAGGACCTGCTCCGAGCACACGTCTATCCGCCGCTCAACGCAGAGGTGAGGTGGTGGCCCGCGGACGATCCGGAGTGCGGGCTCGTCACGGTCCAGCCCACGCGCGTTGACGAAGCGGAGAAACCCTTCCTGACCACAACGGGGATCGACGCCGAGGGGAACCTCGTGGGCAGCGCGGTCGGCTTATGGGTGCGCGCGGCTGACAGCGCGCAGGCGACACCTGCCTCCATTCTCCAAGAACTGATCCGAGCGGGGCGGCGGGCGCGAGACCGGGGGTTCGAGTTGGCGGAGTCGGCAGGTCCGATTGAAGGGGTAGGGTCTGCCGATTCGCACCAAGGCCTTCGTCAGATCGGGGGAATCACCACGCCGGCTGCGCAGCTCGCCGCCGACCTCGTCCAGTTCGGGGAGGAGGAAACCGCGCTCCTATTCCTCCAGGCACGGCCGACGGAGGGCACCTCCGTCCCGCTACTACTTAGTGGTGATCTGGACGCTGCCACGCAAATGATGCTCCATCCGCCCCAGCTTCGGCCGAACGGATTCAATCTCGACTTCGGAACGGAGGTGGAGAGGCTCGCGCACGGGGGTCTCCGCACCTTGCGGCCGGGGGCTGCGACCCTCTCCGTTGCTGGTTCCGGCCTTACCACCGCGGTATTTGGCTATTACTTCCTCGGATGGGCGATGGAGAGGTACAGCACGCAGGGGCTCATTAATCCGCTCGTTTTGGTCGAATTCGTAACAGAGTTCGCGCGCTTCTATGTCGAGTTGGTATTAGGCCAATCGCCGGTGGCGAGCGATTTTGTTGTCGGGATTCGGAATTCAGGCGCGAGCGGCGGGCTGAAACTCATCCCGGGGGGGCTTCTCGACGATCGCGGGTTTGGGGCAAGGGGCGGCAGCGTTGGAATTGCCGAGGATCGCGACGAGTTTGAGCTTCCCCTTCAAGGTGCTGCCTCGGACCCGTTCGAGGTGGCTCATGACCTGTTGGTCGCGGTCTATCGCGAATTCGGGCTTTCGGCCGTGAACATTCCGTACTCAGTAGGCGGCCGCATCGATGAGGCCGCGCTAACGAGGGCATGAGGCGAAGTCAGCCGCGCTGCAGGCGCAGCCGTGCCGTCGAGCGTCCTTCAGATGCCGTCTCGGCGCGACGGGTTGCGCCCGGTTACTGGCTGACTGCGACGGTGAGCAATGCCGCCGCCGCGAGCGCTGCCGCCGTGCGCACGTGGTTCCAGGCTGTCCAGCTGGTGACGTAGCGCTCCCAGAGTCCGGCGCCGGCGACGCTCTGCGGGTCAGCGGCCGCCAGCGCATCGTTCCGCGGCACATTGAAGGCGACCGTCACGAGGATCGTGCCGATGAGGTAGACCAGGGCGCCGCTGAGCGAGTAGGCGTCCTCGGACCCGCTCCACCGGACTATCGAGAAGACTGCGACCAACACACAGGCGGCGGCGGTCCCCACGAACGCCGCCATGAACACTGGATTGATCACGACGATGTTGATCGACTGCATGGCGGCAATCCCCTGCGCCGCGGGGAGGCGGGCCAGGGCCTTCATCACGAAGGTCGAGAAGGCGTAGAAGACTCCGGCGACCAGCCCGCAGCCCAGCGCCGTGATGAGCGTCAACGTCAGAAGGAGATCGTCGATCATCACGCGACACCCGCCCAGACGCCACTGGCGGCGGCTTCCCGTGCGTAGTCAGCGAAATCTCGGGGCTCCCTGCCCACGGCGCGCTGGACACCATCTGTCGTGTGGGCGTTGCGGCCGTCCAGGACTTCGCTGAAGAGGTAGGTGAGCAACTCGATGACCTCGCCTGGTACCTGTGTCGCCATGGCCGCCGCGAACTCGTCGACGGCCACGGGCACGTAGCGGATTTCGCGGGCGGTCGCCTTCGCGATCTCCGCCACCGCCTCGGCGAACGTCAGCAGCCTGGGCCCGGTCAGCTCGTAGAGCTCGCCGATATGGCGGTCGTCGGTCAGCGCCGCCACGGCGACATCGGCGATGTCGTCCGCGTCGACGAAGGGCTCGGCGATGTCGCCGGCGGGGAGTACGACCTCGCCACTCAGCACCGAATCCAGGAAGGAACCCTCGCTGAAGTTCTGGCTGAACCAGGTCGCGCGCACAATTGTCAGCTCGGCGCCGGACTCGCGCACGGCCTCTTCGGCGAGCTCGGCCTCGGCCTCGCCGCGCCCGGCCAGCAGCACCAGCCGCGAGACGTCGTTCTCGACGGCCAACTCGGCGAACGAACCCACGGCGTCAACTGCGCCGGGGGCAGCGAGGTCCGGGTAGTAGGACACGTACGCCGATCCCACGCTCTGGAGCGCCGGCGCCCACGTCGCCCGGTCCTCCCAGTCGAACGGCGGATCGGATTGGCGAGATCCGTTGCGCACGGCATGGCCTCCCTCAGAGAGCCGCTGGACGACTCGTCGACCAATTTTTCCAGTGCTGCCGATAACGAGAATCGGGGAGCGGTTCATGGTGCTGTCTCCTTCGCGGGTTTGTCCTGCCGTGAACGATCTTCCCGTCCTCGGCATGTCGACAGCATGGAGGGCTGATTCTGGACTGACAATGATTATCTATCCAAGATTAGTTGCTATTCATCCACGTGATCTGGACTTACAGCAATCAGTCGTGACAGAGTTCGATCGTGTCTCGTCCCACGCCCGCTCTCCCTGCCGCATCAGACCCCCTCGATGAAACCCTTCATTTGCTCCGGCTCACGGGCACCCTCTACTGCCGCGCTGAGCTGACGGCGCCGTGGGGGATCGATTTACCCCCGTTTGAGGGGTGCATGATGTTCCATGTCGTCACCGCGGGTCGCTGCTGGCTCGAAGTCGAAGGCGCCGAGCCCCGCCTGCTCGAGCAGGGCAGCCTGGCGCTCGTCCCCCACGGCGCAGGGCACCGCATCCGCAGCAGTCTGGAGGCGGACGCCGAGCCGCTGTTCGACATCCCCGTCGAGAAGGTCAGCGATCGCTACGAGATCATGCGCTTTGGCGGCGACGGCGACTTTTCGCATCTCACCTGCGGTGTCGTGCGTTTCGATCACGTCGCCGCCCAACGTCTCATCGAGCTGCTTCCCAAGGTTCTTCAGATCGACACGTGGGACCAGGATGAGGGGAGCTGGCTGCAAAGCACCCTTCGCTTCATCGCCCGTGAAGCCAAGGAGCGGCGACCGGGCGGAGAGACCGTTATTACGCGATTGGCCGACATCCTCGTCGTTCAGGCGCTGCGGTCGTGGATTGACTCCGCACCCGCAGCTGATCAGGGTTGGCTTGCCGCCCTCCGCGACGACCAGGTCGGACGGGCGATCGCGGCGATTCACCGCGAGCCCGGAGAAGACTGGACGGTGTCGTCGTTGGCGAACGAGGTCGGCATGTCGCGATCGGGGTTCTCGGCCCGCTTCACCGACCTGGTAGGCGAATCCGCGATGCGCTACCTCACGGGCTGGCGCATGCAGCTGGCCCACGCCCAGCTTCAAGAGACTGCGGAGCCGCTGACGGCGATCGCCGCCGGCCTCGGGTACCAGTCCGAAGCGGCGTTCAGCCGGGCGTTCAAGCGGCTGTTCGGGGTGCCGCCCGGAAGCGTCCGCCACACCGCCACAGCCCCGCCGCCAGGCCGGGTTTCGATCGCCGCTCGCTAGCGCCCGGCGGCCGCGGGGGCCCGTGAGAGCGGCGGGGCCGTTCGCGACCATTCGTGACGTGATGGAACGCCAGCAGGGCGTCGCTGAACTCGTCGTCCCGGGCCCAGGCGAGCGGCCGGGTGGGGCACTCGTGGCTCTTCAGCACGGGCCCGGCAAGGCCCGCCACGCGCCACCGTCCTGCGGAAGTCGAACTTGCGCTCGGCGCAGGGGGCGGGGGTCGGCGTGGACGTGGATGTCGATCGCGCCGTGAAGGAGCGAACGCGCACGCGCGCTCACCGTCTCCAGCGCCGGCTCGACCGCGGCCGTCAGCCTCAGCTGCTGGCTTCTGCGCTAGCGGCCAGGCAGGGACGCGTCGAGCTTGTCGTAGGCGGCGAGGATCGCGGCGAAACGCGCCTCGACCGCCGCTCGCGTTTCCGGATGGGTGACGACGTAGAGGTCGTTGTTCTTCACGGCCTCGACCACGCGCTGGGCGAGCACCTCGGGCTCGATCGCGTCCCTGCCCACGACCCGCGGAGGCGGCCCACCCGCCGCCGGGGCCTGACGCGGGGGGCTCGCGGCAGCATCGGGGCGATTGCGCCCCGATTCGCCGATGCGCGTACGCACGACCCCGGGACAGAGCACGGAGGCGCCGACGCCCGCCGGGCGCAGCTCCTCATGGAGCGTCTCGGTGATGCCGACGACGCCGTACTTTGCCGCCGTGTAGGAAATGATGTTTGGCGCCGCCGAAGGCACCAGCCCCGCGATCGACGAGGTGTTGACGATGTGCCCTTCGCCCTGTGCGACGAGCCCCGGCAGGAACGCCTGGAGGCCGTTCACGACGCCGTCCAGATCGACGCCCAGCACCCAGCTCCAGTCAGTGTCACGCATTTCGGCGGAGGGGCTGGAGGCGACGACCCCGGCGTTGTTGCAGACGACGTGGGCGGCGCCGAACTCCGCGTTCACCGAATCCGCGAGGGCGCGCACGGAAGCGAGATCGGTCACGTCGCACGCCACGGCGAGCGCCTTCTGGCCTTTGGCCCGGACCTCTTCTGCGACCGTCTCCGCCGGGCCGGTCTCGATGTCCGCGATGGCGATGTCCATACCTTCGTCCGCGAATGCCAGCGCGAGGGCGCGGCCGATGCCGCTTCCGCCTCCGGTGACGACCGCGACCTTGCCCCTCAGTTCCTGCATACGTCCTCCGTCCGGTGGCGGCCGAGTGTACCAGGGGGCCTGATAGGGGCGGCGGCGCCGCCGCGCGCAAGCGTCACGACGGCAGCGGTCGGCTGGGGAGCGGTTCGTGTCGGCCGGGAGGCCTTGGTGCCCAACGATCGCGGGCGCGTCCCCGCGCGCGCCTCAGGCGTCCGCCTACCGCCGCGCCTCAGTCCGCTCCCGAGGACTCAGCCACCGCTCAAGCCGCCTGGAACGCGCGGTCGGCGCGCTTGCCCCGATAAACGCTCAGGTCGATTGCACGCCACACCCCCGGATCGAGACGGAACAACATCCGCGGCTCCGTCTGCATGTTCGCGAAGAAGGCCTCGACGGCGGCCGCGTTGGCTGGGTCGCCCCGCCCGACGTACTTCTCCACGAGCCGTCGCGAGGTTGGCCAGATGTCGAAGGCGGGCAGCTCGAGGACCGTGCAGCGACCGTCGACGCCGACGTGGCGGCCCGGATCAGTCGCTTCGATGCAGAGCGAGGCGCGGGGGTCGCGCTGGAGCTGCCGGCACCAGATGCGGGTCGTCGTACCGGTAAGCCAGAAGACCCCGTCTTCGTGCAGCCACCAGACCGGCACCGTGTAAGGCAGCCCGTTCCGCCGCAGGGTGGCGATCACGCCGATATGGGGCTCTTCGAGGAGTTGGGCCAACATTTCGGGCTTCATTCGGGGCATGGGTCCTCCCTCTGCGGTCCTGAGCGGGGATTGGCGGGGCTACCAGGGGCTACCAGGGGGTCCCGGGCTGCAGGGGCCGGCCGCGGCCTTCCGGGTCGAAGTCGTCCCAGGGCACGTCGCCCGTGTAACCGCGGCTTGCCGTCAGCCCGCCGTCGAGGGGCAGGATCGCGCCCGAGACGTACGCCGAGGCTTCCGACGCGAGGAACACGATCGGACCGGCGAGGTCGCTCTCCTGGCCGATGCGCCGCATCGGCACGCGGCTATCGAGGTAGTTCATCACGCCGCTCTGCACGAGCGCTTCGTGGGTCATCTCCGAATCGAAGACGTGCGGCGCGAGCGCGTTCACGCGCACGCCGCGATCACCCCATTCGCTCGCGAGGAGCTGCGTGAGGTTGTTCACGCCACCCTTGGCGGCGGCGTACCCGGGCGTGCGCCCCTCGCCCCCACTGACCCCGGAGACCGAGCTGATGTTGATGATGCTGCCGCTGCCTTGGCGGAGCATGTGCTGCGCGGCCGCGTGGCAGCAGTTCCAGAGGCCGATGAGGTCGGTCTGAACCAGCTGCGCGAACATCTCGGGCTCGCTGTGCTCGGAGCGAAGCGCGCGCGCGTCGAGAATTCCGGCGTTATTCACGAGCACGTCGACCGTGCCGAACTCGGCCCACGCGCGCCGCATGAGCTCCCGGACCTGCTCGTAGTCGTTCACGTCTCACGCAACCGAGAGCGCACGTCGCCCCAGCGCCTCAATCGAGGCGGCGACCTCAGCGAGCTTCTCCTCGCTCCGAGCCGTGAGGACGATGTCGGCGCCGGCTTCGGCGAGCGCGTGCGCGAAGTGCACCCCGAGCCCGTAGCTCGAGCCGGTCACGATCGCGACCTTGCCTTCGAGCGAGAACACTGCCAGTGCCATCTGAGCCTCCCCGTGAGTCGCAGGGGAGGGTACGTCGGGCGGGCCCGCAGCGCATCGCGGCGAGCCCCCGTCAGGCGGCGGGAATGAAGTCGAGGTTCGCCCACTGCTGGCCCAACAGCGCCTCCGAGGGCACCCCGAACCAGCGGTCGATGATGGTCGAGTAGACGCTGCGGAAGTCGGTGGTGAACTCGAGGTTCCCGCGCTGGATGAGCTGCGTGTGGCTCGGCGGCTCGCCGTAGAGGCCGCCTTGGATGCCGTTCCCGACCGCAAAGAGCATGTTCGCGGAGCCGTGGTCGGTGGCCTGGTTGGCGTTTTCCTGCCAGCGACGGCCGAACTCGCTCCAGGTCACGACGATCACGTCGTCCGCACGGCCATGCGCGGCGAGGTCCTGATAGAAGGCGGTGATGCCGCCATCGAGCGTCGTCATCAGGTTGTCGTGCGCACCGACCTCGTTCACGTGTGTGTCGAAGCCGCCGAGGGTGGTATGGCCCACGCGCATCCCCAGATCGCCGACGATCACCTGCGCGAGCAGCGAGAGCCCAGAGGCGAAGGGCGTGGCCGGATACTCGACCGCAGGGACGTAGATCTCGCCCGCCTCCGCGAGCAGCTGTGAGCTAGAGACGGCGCTATCCGCGGTCGTCTCCAGGAGCACGCCGTAGGGCGCGGTCGAGGGGTACTCCTCGTACAGCTTCAGGAGCGTGGCCGAGCGCGCCTCGTCCGGCGTCACCGCCTGCCCTGCGACCTTGAAGCCGTAGTCGGCGGGGTTCCTCACCGCGGGGATGGGGATGTTGGGGGTGCGCAACTCCGGCGGCGGCGAGTTCCCTACGCGGAAGCCGAGGAAGGGGTCGTGCTCCTCGCTTTCGAGCTGCTCGAGCGTCTTGCCGAGCCAGCCGTCGCGCTCGACGAGGGCCGGGTCGGCGTACTGCCAGATGGCCATGGATTTGAAGTGGCTGAAGTTCTGATCGGGATAGCCTACGCCCTGCACGACCGCCATCTTGCCTTCGTCCCAGAGGCCCTTGAGGCCCGTGAGGTTGGGGTGGAGCCCAACGTCGCTGTTGAGCGAGAGCACGTCCTCCGCCGCGATCGCGGTGGCGCTACGCGCGCTGTAGTAGGCCGAAGACCCATGGGGGACGAGCGTGCGGTCACCGTCGTTGCCGCCGGCCAGCTGCACGAGGATCAGGATCTTGCCGTTGTTCGGCACGACCTCGGCCGGGTTCTCCTGGGCGAAGGCGACCGAGCCCTTGAGCAGCGAGTTCACGCCACCGCCGATGGTCACGAGCGCGACTCCGCTCGCGAAGCTCCCCTTGATGAAATCCCTGCGACTCAACATGGCTGACTCCTGGCTATTGGCTGTTAGCTCTTGGCTCTTGGCTCTTGGCTCTTGGTGGTCGTCGTTTCGAGGCGCTACCGCGGTTTCCCGGGTGCCTTAGATCGTTTGGAACTCGGGGCTGCCCAATACCAGATAGGCCGCCGCCTTCGCCTGCTCCTCGACGCTGGAGGTACTGGCGACGTACTCGACCATCGCGTCGCGCGACTCGGCGGGGACGTTCCCGTCCACGAGCGCCGCGAGGGCGAGGTCTACCATCTCCTCAGGGGTGCCGGCCGCCTCCAGCATGGGGATCCGCATGCCCGTGAGCGGGCCCGCGCGGTCGCGCCCACGCTGCCGCCCGTCCCTGGGCCCGGGGCGGCCGAAGACGAGCGCATCGATAAAGTTGACGCGCGCGAAGAACGAGCCGGAAGAGAGCCAGGTGGCACCGCCCGGCCAGCCCGCCACATTTGGCGGCTCGAACGGGATCTGGCCCATCGGCTCCACCGCCCCTTGGATGCCGCGGGCCTGCTCTCCGAGCTCGAGCTCCAGGCCGCGAAACGCGCCGACCATCAGCTCGATCGGGCTCCGCACCTTCGCGCGGTAGGCCTCTTCCGAGTAGAACGCGTCGCTCGTAAGGATGGCGCGAACCATCTCCTTCACGTCGTGGCCGCTGTCGTTCCAAACGGTGACGAGGTCGTCGATCTCGTCCTGGTAGGGCTGGCCGTGGACGAATTCGGTGTAGAGGTAGAGGGCGATGTACTGCCCCGTGGCCTCCTGCTCCATGATGATGTCGACGATGTCGGTGCCGTCCCAGTTGCCGGTCTGGCCGAGGAAGGTCTTCGGGCCGGAATCGTGCAGGCGCTGGGCGACGACGAAGCGAGGATCCCATTCCGCGAGGGCAAGGTCGCGGGCCTCGCGATCGTCCCGATCGACGCGCCGCGGGGGCGTGAAGCGCCAGCCCGTAAAGGCGCGCGCCGCTTCGCGGACGTCGTCCTCGGTGTAGTTGCCTTCGCCCATGGAGTACAGCTCCATGAGCTCGCGGCCGTAGTTCTCGTTGGGAGCTACGGCCGTGCTCTCGACTGTGTTCAGATAGGCCATCATGGCCGGGTCCTTGCTGATCGCCTGCAGCAGGTCGTCGTAGACCGGCAGCGCCATCTCCCGGAAGAGCTCGTTCTGGCGCACCATCAGCTTCGCGCGTCGCCCGCCGATCTGGCTCACCTGGGTCGTCAGCAGACCGTGCCAGACGAGTGCCATGCGCTCTTCCAGCGGCCGTGCCGAATAGGTCATGCGCACCAGCCACCACTGCGCCATCTCGCCGACACGGGCGTTGCTGTAGTAGAGATCGTCGAGCCCGAGCGCCGCGACCCGCGCGTCGAGAGCGGAGTTATCGACGCCTTGGTAGTCGATCAGGCGGCTCGCGGCCTCGTCGCGGCTGAGCGCCGCGAACTCCTCGATCTCGGCATTGGTGCCGCCGAAGCCCGCGCGGCGGAGGAGATGCGCGGCAGCCCGGCGTTCGTCGTCAATCGCGCCGCTGGCGACGGGCGTGCTGGTCGGGGTGGCGGATGGCGGAGTGGTGGGTGTGGCCGGCGGTTCGGTTGGGTTCCCATCGGACGAGATCCCGGGGATCGTCGCCGTCCCGCCCTCGGCCGAGCCGGGGCCGAGTCCGACCACCGCAGCGGCGGTGCCGCCCGCAGCCGCCACGACCCCGCCCGCGAGAATCGCGCGGCGGGTAGCGGGGCGGTCCCAGATGCGGCCGTAGGTAGGTGCCATGAGTCAGCTCCAGAACCCGTCCTGCGACGGGGCGTTCACGCTCTCTATGGGCGAAACGCACCCGGAGGTGACGGCGCGAGAGGGAAGTCTTGCCCGTTTGAGCGGCTTACACTCCCGACTGGACCAACGCTGAGAGGCAATTGCTGTGGCCGAAGACGACACCGCGGGCGAGGAAAGGCGAGAGCGCTTCCGGAAATTCGCCGGACTAGAACTAGACGAGGTGGTCAGAAAGGACGAGCTCGCGCAATTCGCCTTTGAAGACTGTCGTGCAGTATCAGAAGTCCTCCGGAACCTAGCGACGGCTACCGCGGAGCTTCCGTGGGAGATCCTTCCGGACTCACTTTGGCGATCGGTGAACAGTGCGCTGGGGGAGGTCGAGCGTGCGCTTCAAAGCCTCCTTGATTTCTCACCCGTGAATGCTGGTGGCGATCCGATGAGACAGCGTGATGGTCTGGCCAATCAGTTGAGAACTCAGATCGAAAACCTCCAGGAGGCCTTGGTCCCGAACTTGGGGTACCTCCAATTCGCAAGCCTCGATATAGATCAAATCCGCAAGGACATTGACTACGAGGTGAAACGCCTCCAAGACGAAACTCAGCGAGTCAAGGAGGAGGCAGCTGCGACACAGGCGGAGGCAAAGCGAATGCTTGACGATATTCGTGAGATTTCGGTCGAGGCGGCAGTCGCGAATCGCGCGAATGAGTTCGAGTCAGCACGCGAGGAGAACGACAAGCGCGGCTGGATCTGGCTCACTGCCACCATCGTGTTGGGTGTTGCAACCGCGCTAGGGGGATCGGTGGCCTTCCTTGCCTGGGGCTACGACGGCCAAATCGATGATGGCGCGTTCCTGAGAGGTACCTTGGCTCGGACTTTCGCAATCGTGATTGGCGTCTATTTCACCGTAAGCGCGGCAAAGCTCTATCGGTCACACGCGCATCTGGCTGCTGTCAATCAGCATCGTGTGCATGCCCTCCGCACCTATCGAGCGTTCGCAAACGGTACGGAGACAACCGAGGTAAAGGACAAGGTGCTTCTGGAGGCCGCGCACACAATCTTCGCGCCTCCGACTACCGGCCTCATTGACGGCACTGAAGGTGGCTCGACGGTCGAGATCCTCGACGCGGCGCTTGGGAGTCGCTTCCGCTCGAACTAGGCGCCTAGCCCCAGGCCCCGGAGGAAGGCGTCGGAGTTGGGTTCGCGGCCGAGGAAGTCGCGGACGAGCTCGTCGCCGTCCACGGAGCCGCCCCGTTCCAGGACCTTCTGGCGGTATTCCGCGCCGAGGTCGGCGTTGAGGAGGCCGGCGCCTTCGAAGCGCGTGAACATGTCGTCGCCGAAGACGTGCGACCAGAGGTAGCCGTAATAGCCCGCGTCGTAGCCGAAGAGGTGCCCCCAGCCCGACTGGAAGTGCGTCCCCGGTGTGTAGGGGAAGGCCGTGATTTCGTGCAGTTCCGCGGCCACGGCCGTGCTGTCGCCTCCGAAGCCGGGCGAGTGGTAGGCGAGGTCGAGGTTCGCGAAGTAGAGCTGGCGCAGCGTGGTCACGCCCGAGCTCAGCGTCTTCGCGGCGAGCAGCGAGTCGAGCAGCGATTCCGGCAGCGGCACACCCGTCTCGTGATGGCGGGTGAAGCTCGCGAGCACATCCCGGTCCCAGACCCAGTGCTCAAGCATCTGCGAGGGCGCCTCGACGAAGTCCCGCTCGGTGCTGCTGCCGCTGAAGCGCGCGTGCGGCGCCCGCGTCAGCGTCTGGTGGAGGATGTGACCGAACTCGTGGAAGAGCGTGTCGACCTCGCTGTGCCGGAGCAGTGAAGGCGCCTCCGGCGTCGGCTTCGTGAAGTTCGCGACGATTGCGCTGACGGGCTTCTGGTAGGAACCGTCCGCGAGCCGCCGCCCGCCCCGCAGAGTGAAGGCAGCGGCGTGGCCGAAGGTGTTCGGCCGCGGGAAGAGGTCCATATAGAAGCGGGCAAAGGCCTCGTCGCCGTCGCTTTCGTAGACATCGAAGGCCTGGACATCCTCGTGCCAGACGGGCGCTTCGGGCACGGCTTCGAAACGAACGCCCAGCAGCCGCCGGCAGACATCGAAGAGGCCTTCGAGGCAGGCGTCGAGGGGGAAGTACTGGGCGACCGCGAAGTCGTCGATCGCGTACTCGGACTGGAGGAGTTGGTCGTGGCAGTAGCGCCAGTCCCAGATATTGACCGGCCCGCCGTTGGCCCCGGCCATGAGCGCGAGATCAGCCTCCGCCTTCACCGCGAGCCTCTCGCGCAGATCGGCGAGGAACTCGGCGACACGCTCTGGCTCCTTCGCCATGCGTATCTCGAGGACGTACGCGGCCCAGGAGTCGTAGCCGAGGATCGACGCCGCTTCCTGCCGCGCCTGCAGCGCCTGTTCGAGGACGGCGACGTTCGCAGCGCCGCCCTTCACCTGCTCCTTCGCGAAGAGCTCGCGACGGAGCTCCTGGGACTCGGCCTTGCCCATGAAGGGGAAGTACTCGGGGTAGTCGAGGGAGACGCGGTAGTGCGTTTCGCCTTCCACGTCCTCGGTGCGCAGCGAATCGATGAAGGCGTCCGGCAGCCCAGCCAGTGCCGCCCGCGGCACGACGATGCCGTCGTCCCACTCGCTGATGTTCTTCTGGAACTCGACCCCGAGCGTAACCAGCTGGTCGAGGAGCGCGCGCACCTTGGCGCGCTCGCCCGCGGGCAGCGCGAAGCCGTTGCGGCGATAGTCCCGCAGCGAGTGCTCGAGCAGCCGCGCGTCGTCCACCCCGAGGCTCTCGCCACGGGCCGCAAATGCGCTGATCGCGCCGTAGAGGTCCTCACGGAAGGAGAGGTCGAGCAGGTACTTCTCGAGTCGCTCCTCCCAGTCGCGGGCGGCGTCGCGCAGCTCATCCGCTTCGGCGACGTAGGCCATGAAGGCGTACTGCCCGGCGGCCTGCGCGACGTGATCGGTCGCGGCCTCGAGCGCGCCGATCGTGTTCGCGAAGGTGCGTTGCTCATCGGGCGCGGCGACGAGGTCCGCCACGGCGCTGTCGCAGGCGATGATCGCGCGCTGGCAGGCAGCGCCCACCCCCTCGGGGGTGAGCGCCGCGAAGTCGGGCAAGCCCGCGTCGACGGCCGTCATCGGGCTAGCGCGTGAGCCAGTTGAACTGCTGTGGCTTCCGCTGGGCCTGCGGGTCGATCATGATGTTCACGATCGAGGGCGTCGGATCATCCACGGCCTTTCGCAGCGTGGAGTCGAGCTCGGCGAGCTCCGTGACGTAGTAGCCCTTGCCCCCGAAGGCCTCGATGATCATCTCGTAGCGGGCATTGGGCATGAACGAGCCGGGCGGGATGTTCTCCCGGTCGAGCTCGGTGGGGCCACCGCCGATGCCGTTGTTGTTCACGACGATGAACGTGATCGGCAGGCCGTAACGGCAGGCGACCTCGACCTCCATCGCGCTGAAACCGAAGCCGGCGTCGCCTTCCACGGCCACGACCTTGCGGTCTGGGTGGACCGCAGCCGCGGCGATCGCCTGGGCCACGCCCACGCCCATCGTCCCGAAGGTGCCCGCGTCCAGGCGCGCGCGGGGGACGATATTGGGCAGGACAGTGCGGCCGATGTCCATCGTGCTGGCGCCCTCGCTCGCGATGATCGCGTCATCCGGGATCGCCTCGCGGACGGCCCGCAGGACGCGGTAGTAGCCCATCGGCTCTGACTCGTCCTGCTCCATGGCCGCAACTGCCGCCTTGTTTTCCTCGGACTTCGCCGAGAGGCCGTTCCACCAGGTCGTCTCCTGGGGATACGTCCAGGGGCTCTTCTCCAGAACCGTATTGAGCTGGCCCGTGATCGCCTTCGCGTCACCGACGAGCGCGACCTCCGTCGGCACATTCGTGCCGATCTCCTCCGCGCTGATGTCCATCTGCACGATCCGCACCTTCTCGTTGAACCGGGGGGGCTGGCCGAAGTGCATGATCCAATTGAGGCGCGCACCCATGAGGAACACGAGGTCGGCGTTCTGGAGGGCGAAGGAGCGCGCCGGAGCGACCGAGAGGGGGTGGTCGTCGGGGACCACGCCCTTGCCCATCGGGGAGGCGAGGAAGGGCAGCTGGGTCTTGTCGATGAACTCGCGTACCTCGTCCTCGGCCCGTGAGTAGGCCGCGCCCTTGCCCACGATCACGAGCGGTCGTTCCGCCGACTTCAAAGCATCGACCGCCTGCTCAACCGAGCCGGGCTCAGCGTGAGTGCGCGGTGGGTCCGGGCAGCGATCCGGGACCGCCACGTCCGCCTCCTCGATCCGGCCGCTGATCACGTCGTTGGTGAAGTCCAGATACACCGCGCCGGGCCGGCCGTAGATGCTGGTCCGCACCGCCTGCTCGACGTAATACGGGACACGCTCGATCGTCTCCGCGCGGCGCGACATCTTGGCGAAGGGCCGCGCGGCCTCGACCTGGGGCGCCTCCTGGAACGACCCTTGGCCGTCCTGATAGGAGTCCGGCGCGCCGCCGATGAGGATCATCGGCCAGGTGTTCGACCAGGCGTTCGCCATCCCTGCGATGCCGTGGATCATCCCCGGCCCGCAAACCGTGAGGCAGACGCCGGGGCGGCCCGTGAGATAGCCCACGGCGCCGGCGGCGTAGCTCGCCGCCTGCTCGTTGTGGAAGCCGTAGTACTGGATCCCCTCGCGCTGGGCCGCGGCCGCGATCGCCGCCACGGGGAACCCGACCACCCCGAACATGTAGTCGGCGCCCTGCTGCTTGAGGCTCCGCGCGATTAGGGTCGCGCCATCAATCTCTGCCATCTCAGTCGCTCCTCGTGCTAGTGCCGCCGAATGATAAGGGAGTGGCGCTGTTCGGAGGTCGTGTGTGCGATGCGCACGGCTGTGCGCTATCCCCCCGGTCCGCGCGAACGGGATCGTAAACTCCCGCATATGGCGGAACTCATTCGTGGAACCGGGCACGAGTCTTGGTGAGCCAGCCCCCCAGGGTGGTTTTGGGGCGTCAGTTTGCTTGCAGCCGCTGCCCTCTTCGTAGGAGGTCTCCTCGTCAGTGCGCTGAGTGATGATCTCGATATGCAGGCGGTGATCCTTTATGGGGCGCTACTGGCGGCCAGCTACGCCGGATACCAGGCCTGGAGAGCGGGCTATCACGCGCGGAGGACGAGGGTGGAGTCCTTACGCCCCTATCTCATCGCACACGAGGCCCAGTTCGTTCCTGCGGGGCGAGCGGCCCACTCGGAGCTGAAGGAGAACCAGTCAACCGACATTTCGGCTGTCGGGTTGAAAGTTGTGGTTGAAAACATCGGGCCGGGGCCGGCGCTGAGGTGCCGGTTCGAGGGCTGGGTGACCGCGCTGTCGCACCGAGTTTCGGCCCTCACTGACCGGGATACGTTAGTTGCCGCTGAGGTTCGCGAGTCAGATGCAGATTTCTTCATGGAACTCGCTGGCGTTGCTCCTCAACGACGAGCTCGGCCGATGCCATGGCTGCAGACGCGTCCCTTCGAAGATCCTTTCACGGGCGACCTCTGGGTGCATTGGCGACTGAGCTATCGTGACGTTCTGGGTGGTGAGCACACGTCTTGGGGGAGCTCGTACTTCGAGAGCCAGATCGAAGGCGCTCATAAGGAGGAAATCTAGGCCTCCGCCGATACCCGAGCCAAAGAGCGCCCCTCTCACTCGCTGAGTCAGTAAGGTTCGCGGCGTGAGGAGAAGGGAGTTCAGCGTTCAAGGTTCAGAGCCCGAGCGCCACAACCTCCAACCAACATGCACCCCGCTCAAGCGCATGGGCCCAGGCGGACCCGCGGTCCGCGGGCGACCGCAGCGCGAACCCGAGACAGGGCTCCGCCGCTACCCGGGCAGCGTTGCTTGCGGACCCAAGGTCTAGTGGGTCAGGCTGATGGCAGTTCGCGCCGGATCATCCCTACTGCAGTCGTGACAACGAAGAGCAACCAGGTCAGGAAGCCGATGAGTCCGACGAAGACGATGGGACTTCCCTCAGCGATCGATACGCCGTTCGCTGCGGCGACTAGTAGCAGGATCGCGCCAGCCGGCCCGAGGACCCGGAACCATCGCGGCGTGATTCCGGCTGCGGCGCCGGCGAGTGAGAATCCGAGGAGGGCGGTTGCCAGCATCGCCATATTGAACGCAAAGGCCGTGTTATTCAGCGTCCAAAAGGCGCGCGCGAGGCCGGGTGAGTCGGCGAGGTGTTCGCCGGCGACGGCCAGGGACATCTCGGAAACGACCACAGTGCCGAACATCGCCGCGGTCCCAACCCAACCGATCAGACCCACCCGGGCCGCGATGGGCTCAGGCCCCTCGGCCAGGGAACGGTACAGACCGGCTATGAATACGCTGACCGCGACGATCGAGACAGCGAAGAGCGCACCGAGAACCTGGATGACGGCGCGATCATCGGTGGCGAATTCGATGATCTCGGAAACCTCCGCGTCGGCTGCAGGAGCGATTGCGCCACGAAGAATGTTCGAGAAGACGACGATCGCGGCGAACAGCAGTCCGCCGATGCCGGCGATGCGTTGCGTGAGCCAGGGCGCCGTGCCCCGGGTAGCGGAGGGTGCGGATGTGACAGCCATCAGATTCCTCTCAGTTGTATGATGATCTACTAATTTGGTGACTATTCCAGTGACTGTACGACTAGTCAAGTGAGCCCCTCGCGCCGCGAGATCCAGGCCGAGCAGACGCGCCAGGAGATCCTCCGCGCGGCCCGCGTGCTCTTCGGCAGCCAGGGGTACAACGCAACCACCGTCAGCCAGATCGCGGAGGCTGCGGGCGTCTCAACCCAGACTATCTACGACAGCGTTGGGCCGAAGGCCGCGCTGGTGACCGCCCTCAACGACCACATCCACGCCGAGGCGAATGTCGGTGAGCTCCTCTCCGGCATCACCGGAGACACCACCGCCGAAGAGATAGTCGGGGTGGCGATCGCCATATGCCGCGGAATCGTCGAGACCGCCGGCGACATCATTCGCACCGCAACGCACGCCGGACCCAATGTCCCCGAGCTTCGAGCGGTGCTCGAGGAGGGGACTCGCCGCCACCGCGAGGGGGTGGGCCGTGTGACGGGCCGCATCTACACACTGGGGCGAATCCGCAGCGGCACCTCGCTCGCCGAAGCGACCGGGACCATCGCCGCCCTCACGGACGAGACTTTCTGGATTCACCTGATCGATGCCTATGGCTGGTCGCTGGATCAGGTCGCCGATTGGGCGACGGACGCCGTTACCCGATTGGTCCTGACCGAGCTGCCATCGAACTGAGCCGGGGGTTCCCGGCTCCCGCCCCCGAGGACGGCCCAAGGAAGATGCGCACAACAGCCGAGCCTGCACCGCCATCCGCGCCGCGCGGCTCCTGCCGAGTTTCGAACAAGCGACTTTGCCGAGCGCGGGGAGGAGTCGGTACCCTGAGCTTTGGTCCGTCGCTGCTATCACAGCGTCGGACCTAGGGGCCGTTTCGGAATCCACTCCGAACGGCCCCGGTTGCTTCGGCTCGCTCCGAAGGAAGCGGCGCGCGCGGACCCGCATCGCGCCACCGAGACGCTCGCCGGCCCGAACCATCCAGCCCCAACGTTGGCGCGTCGCGACAGGCTGCGCCCCGCCGTAGCGCTGCCCCAACCTCCAACGCCGAACAGTCGCTCCTGTCCCCACACCCGGAAGCGAGCACGGAGCCGTAGCGCCCAACAGGGCGGGTACGCGCCGCGGCGAGCGTGGGGGAGGCGCGCGGTGGTGGGGCAAGCGAAGCGAGCGCAAAACAGTAAGATTCGCGCACTGAGAAAAGGAGCCATCTCCATGCCTACCCCCGCGCGCGTCGTCGTCTGCCCCCAGGGCCCCGGCCCCCTCCGTATCGACGAGATCGATCTCCCCGACCCCGGGCCCCACCAGGTCGTGGTCAAGCAGTTCGCGAGCGGCATCTGCCACTCGCAGCTGCATCAGATGCACGGACCGCGCCAGGCTCCCCAGCTGCTCGGCCATGAGTCGACGGGCACGGTCGTGGCCGCGGGCAGCGCGGTCGACCACGTCAAGGAAGGCGACCGCGTGATGGTCACGTGGGTGCCCCGCAGCCCCGAAATCGAGCGCCGTCCGGAAGCGATCTCGCTGCAGCTGGCGGATGGCTCGACGGCGGTCTCCCAGGGCGTGTTCACCTGGGCGGACAACACCATCGCCGACGAGCAGTACATCGTGACCATGCCCGAGGACGTCGCGACCGACGTCACCGCCATCATCGGCTGCGCGATCATGACCGGCGCAGGCGCGGCCTATCACACCGCGGGCGTCAAGGAGGGCGAGAGCGTCGCGGTCTTCGGCGTGGGGGGCGTGGGGCTTTCGGCGATCACCGCCGCGGCCGTGATCGGCGCCAACCCCATCATTGCCGTGGATCTGAGCGACGAAAAGCTCGAGTTCGCGAAGAAGTTCGGCGCCACGGTCGGCGTCAACGCCTCGGACGGTGACGCCGTCGAGCAGGTCCGTGCGCTCACCACCAGCGCTACCGAGTTCGCCTTCGGCGGCGCGCCCGTCTCTGGCGTTGACTACGCCTTCGACTGCATCGGCGTGAAGCAGACGATGGAGCAGATCCTGCCCGCCGCCCGCCCGGGCGTGCTCGGACAGCGCAGCGGCGGTACCGCGGTCCTGGTGGGCGTCCCGCAGTCGAACGTGGAGCTCGACGCGCGCGATCTCCTCATCGCCGAGAAGAAGTACATCGGGAGCATCGGCGGCTCCTGCAGCCCCGAGCGCGACTTCCCCATGTTCATCCGCTGGTACAAGGAGGGCGAGCTGGACCTCGACGCGATGGTGACGGCCCGTTACGAGCTCGATCAGATCAACGAGGCCACCGACGCGCTCGCGGCGGGCCAGATCTCGGGGCGGTCGATCATTCAGCTGTAGCCGATCAGCCGTCTCACGCCTCTGTGGTCCGCACACCTAGCCGCCGCTACGGCAGCCTTGCGTAGCGGCGGTGCCAGGAGCAGCGCGAGGCCGGTGGGGAGGGCCGCGATCGGGCTCGATACGATGCTGACGTGGGGGCCCCAGACCGTTGCGACGATGCCCGCCTGCGCGAAGCCGACCGGTCAGGCCCGCCGAGCGGCTAAGGCGCGCCTTCGATTTCGCGCCGCAGCACCGCTGCGAGCCGGCCGAGCGCTTTACGCGGGCTCGGCTGCGGGAGCGCCGCGTAGGCACGGAACAGTTCGTCACCGAAGCGTCGCGGCATCACGTGGAAATGCAGGTGAAAGACTTCCTGGCCCGCAGCGGCGCCCGTCGACTGCCAGACGTTGATGCCCTCGGGCCGGAACCCCGCGCCACGGCTCGTGCCACCCGCGCCGTTCCCGCCATGAGCGCCGCGCCGGTCTCGTCGTCGAGCGCCAGGATATCCACGATGTGCGCACGCGGAATTACGAGCACGTGACCCGGGTTCGGCTGGCGCAGATCCATGAACGCGATGGCGCGCGCATCCTCCCAGACGATGCTGGCGGGCTCGCGCCCCGCCACGATCTCGCAGAAAACGCAGGCCTCGGTCACCGGCTCAGCAGCCGAGTTGGCTCGCAAGATCGTGGAAGTCGCTGGCATTGAAGTCGAACTTCGCCTCGAACTCGCCGTCGTAGTGGCGGTCCGGGCCCGTCTCTGCGGGGCGGGGGACGAAGGCGGTGCGGAGGCCAACCGCGCTGGCGGCCTCGAGGTCCGCTTTGTGCGCGGCCACCATCATCACCTGCTCCGGCTCCAGATCGAGGAAGCGCGCGGCGGCAAGATACGATTCCGGGTCCGATTTGAAGTGCCCGATCAGGTCGGCGCTGAGGAAGCAGTCCCAAGGCAAGCCCGCGTGCTTGGCCATGTTCACGAGGAGCGCAAAGTTGCCGTTCGAGAGGGTCGACACAATGAAGCGTGAACTCAATCGGGCGAGGCCACCGATCGAATCAGGCCAGGGATCGAGGCGGTGCCAGACGCGGTTGAGGTCCTCGGCCTCGGGCTCACCGAGTGGGTCGCCGAGCTCGGCGAGGAGCTCGTCCAGCTTCGCCCGATGGAGCGCATCCGCGGTCGTGAAGGCGCGTTCGCCCCGCCGGATCTGGCCGATGCCCTCGACGTAGCCCTC
>Ga0310121_10000867_pt1 | contig 32113 bp, 22 predicted proteins | sample CB27_Tmax_986_MG_FD_203504 | JGI IMG/M metagenome (GOLD analysis project Ga0310121, IMG submission 203504) | Marine microbial communities from Western Arctic Ocean, Canada - CB27_Tmax_986 | ecosystem: Environmental > Aquatic > Marine > Oceanic | place: Canada: Western Arctic Ocean | collected... | reverse complement strand
GCCGATGCGCGCCAGCGGTTCGTGGCGCTGGGCGCTTTCGTCGACGGGCTTGAACGCGACCTGACCACGCTTTGCCAGTGGACGTCGTCCCAACCCGACTTGGCCGCGATCGAGGCGGGGAGGGTCCAGGCCCGCGCGGACGGCGAGTTCGAACTGGCCGCGCGGATCGGCGACGTTTCGGCCTCGACCCGCGTCAAGATCGAGGGCTCCCAGGAACGGCTCCCGTTCAGTTTTCAGCGCGACGTCGGTGGCCTCCTGACGCGTCAAGGCTGCAATTCGACCGATTGTCACGGGGGCGTCAAGGGCAAGGGCGGCCTCAAGCTGTCGCTCAACGCCCTGTTTCCGAAGGATGATTACAAATGGCTCGTCGAGGGCGGCAAGTATGAGGTTCTGACCGCCGAGCAGACCGAGGAACTCGTCCCGCGGATCGACAAGGAGAATCCCGCGCAAAGCCTATTGCTGCTCAAGCCCACCGACATGGTCACCCACGGCGGCGGCAAACGCTTTGAGGCGGACTCGCCCGATTACGAGAAAATCTTGAAATGGATCCAGGACGGCGCGCCGTACGGGGAGGAAAGCGGTGAATCGGCGGTCCGGATCGAGGGGATTGAAATCTTCCCGCGCCAAACTGTTCTCCAGTCCGAGGGCCGCCGGCAGTTGCTGGTGACGGCGCGGCTCTCGAACGGCCGCCGCGAGGACGTCACCGATCAAGTCATCTTCGCCTCCAATAACGAGGTGGTCGCGCAAGTCGATTCCAGCGGTGTCGTGCAAGCCGGACTCACCGGCGAGACCTCGGTCATGGTGCGCGCGGCGGGCCACGCCGCGACCGCTCGCGTCGGCGTCATTGGCGAGACCATCCCCGACTACCCCGACGTCGAAACGCGTAATTTCATCGACGAGCAGGTTTTCGCCAAGCTGCGCAAGTTCAACATTCTCCCCTCCCCTCTCTCGGGCGACGCGGAGTTTCTGCGCCGCGTGTGCCTGGACGTCGCCGGGACGCTGCCGCCGCCCGCCCGCGTACGCGAGTTCCTCGCCGATCCCGACCCCCACAAACGCGACAAGTTGATCGAAACGCTGATCGAGTCAGACGAATACGTGACGTTTTGGGCTTATCGCTTTGCCGACCTGTTCCGCGTCCACTTCAGTGCCCAGCAGAACCTCAAGAAAACCCACCAATACATGGAATGGGTCCGCAACCGCGTCGCGCAAAACGTCCCCTATGACCAGGTTGCCCGCGAACACATCGCGGCCCAGGGCTACGCCGGCACGACGCAGCATTACTACCGGGTCGCCGCGCTGATGGAACCGCACGAGATGATGGCCGAAGTCGTCCGCGGATTCCAGGGGGTGCGGCTCGAATGCGCCGAGTGCCACAATCACCCCTTCGAGGCCTGGAGCCAGGACCAATTCTGGGGCCTGACGGCATTCTTCGGCAAGATCACCCATGTCCAACAACACGGGTTGATGGTCGATTTTCCCGAGGGCCTGGGCGGCCGTCACGGCGGAGCGAGCATCACGCATCCCCGTACCAAGGCTGAAGTCAGCCCCACCTTCCTGGACGGGGCGGAGGCCGGGGCTGACCAACTCATGGACCTGAGAATGGAACTGGCCCGGCGGTTGACGTCTCCCGACGATCCCTTCTTCGCCCGGGCGACGGTCAACCGGATCTGGGGCGCCTTCTTTCACCGCGGCATCGTCGATCCGGTCGACGACTTCCGTTCCACCAATCCCCCTTCCCACCCCGACCTACTCGACGCGTTGGCCCAGGACTTTGTCGCGCACGGTTTCGACATCAAGCACCTCATCCGCACGATCGTCCAGTCCAGGACCTATCAGCTTACGAGCGAGGCCAACGCCACGAATGAGGACGACGAGATCAACTACTCGCGGTTCCGCCCCAGGCTGCTTGACGCGGTCGTCCACCTGGACGCGATCTCGAGGGCGACCGGCGTCGACGAGGTCTTCGAGCTGGACCGGTTCGTCGGCGGGGGACCGTATGCGAAGGGAACGCGCGCCATCGAGCTGCTGGCCGACGTGACGCCGCACCGGTTCCTGGATGTCGCCGGCCGCCCTAACCGCCAGGCCCTGCCCGAAAAGCTGGAAAAACCGACGTTGGCCCAAGCCCTTCATCGCCAGGCCGGGTCAATATATAACGAGAAGATCGGACGCGAAGGGGGCCGCGTGGATCGATTGGTCAAGAGCGACGCCGGCGACCAGGCCATCATCGAAGAGCTATACCTGGCCTCTCTGTGCCGCTTCCCGACCGAAACGGAAAGAGCTGCCCTGGAGAAACTGATCGCCGAGAGCCCGACGCGGCGCGAGGGCGTCGAGGTGCTCACTTGGGCCTTGATCGGCTCACGTGAGTTCGCTTATAATCATTAGAGAAGGGTGGAGTGGGGTCTAACTATGCCAAAACATTCCTGCGCTAAATGTGACGGTGGCGATATTACGCGGCGTGGATTCATGCAGGTCGGCTCGCTGGGGCTGTTGGGGCTGGGACTGGGCCAATACCTCCAGGTCAGCGAGGCGCTGGCGAATAGCGGCGTGGTTGTCGGCAAGCCCAAGGCTAACGCGTGTATCCTGCTGTGGCTCGAAGGCGGTCCCAGTCAAATGGATACCTGGGACCCCAAGCCTAAGAACAGCGGCTTTAAACCGATCGCGACCAACGTCGACGGCATCCAGATTTCTGAAATCTTGCCTGGCACCGCCAAGCACATGGACAAGCTCTCGCTCATCCGCTCGATGCACACCGAAGAGAGCAACCACCCGCAGGGGACGTTTTACGCCATGACCGGGCATCGCCCCAACGTGGCGATGAAATTCCCCAGTATCGGGTCGATTATTTGCAATGAGACCGCCCCACGCAATGAATTGCCCCAGCATGTTCTGGTTCCGACCCCGTGGGAGGCCGATTTCTTCGACTATCGCGACGCGTTCGGCGGAGGGTTCCTCGGCAAGCACGACGCGATGGTTATGCCCGACCCGAGCAAGGAGGACTTCAGCGTCCCCGACCTCGTCCTGCCCAAGTCCGTCACCTCCGATGTGATCCAACATCGGCAGTCGTTCATGAACGTGGTGGACCAGCATTTCCGCCGCAAAGAGAAGCTCGCCGAATTCGGCATGATGGACGACCTGAACCAAAAAGCACTCAGCATGCTCATGTCGCCCGAGGTGAAAAAGGCTTTCGACCTATCCGAGGAAGACGAGAAGACCAAGGATGCCTACGGGCGAAATCGGGTGGGTCAGAGCGTGTTGCTCGCGCGGCGGCTGGTGGAGCGTGGTTGCCGCTTCGTGACCGCGGCCGGCTACTCGCACGGCCAGTGGGATACGCACGGCGACAACGACCAGCGCCTGCGCGATGAACTGGCGCCCACGCTCGATCGCACCCTCCCCACGCTGCTCCAGGACCTGGACCAAAGGGGTCTGCTCGAAACGACGGTGGTGCTGGTGATGGGAGAGTTCGGCCGCACCCCGGACATCAATCCCGGTCATGGGCGCGACCACTATCCCGAGTGCTGGTCATTGGCGATCGGCGGCGGCGGGATCAGCGGCGGCCAGGTCATCGGCGCCAGCGATGAGCGCGGTGCCCACGTGACCGAGCGCATGACCTCGATGGGCGACGTGTTCGCCACAATCTACAAAGCCTTTGGCATCGATTTCACCAAGACCTACATGACGCCCATCGGCCGACCGATCTACCTCGCCAACGCCCTGGGCGACGTGCAAGGCCAGCCGATTACCGAATTGATCTAGCCAATCGTTCCGAAACCCTATGACGGACCATTGGCCGCACCTAAGGGGTCAGGTTCGCGTTGAACGACGGGCATGCAACGATTCCACAACAACGACAACAACGACACCGCTCGGTCCAGGCGGCTCCGGCCTTTGGGAGTGGCCGCGCTCTGGGTGGTCGTGTTCCTGATCCCGCCGGTTTTGTCGTCGCATGCCGATCCGGCCGAGCCGGAGAATCAGCTCCTCTCCGTTCGGGTCATCCCCGAGGAGGTTGATCTCTGGGGGGCGGGGGCGGCGCAGCGGATCGTCGTGCTGGGGCAATTCGCCGACGGGATGCGGCGCGACGTCAGCGACCAAGCCGAGATCACCGTGTCCAACCCCGAGTGTGTTCGCCTGGGCGAGTCCCGGCGGATCATCGCCCTGACCGACGGCGAGGTGGTGCTGACGGCCACCGTGGCTGGCCGGAGCGCATCGGCGCAAGTCCGGGTCCAGGGTTCCCGGCAGCAGCGGCCGTTCAGTTTTCAGCGCGACATCGGCTCGATCTTCACCAAAAACGGGTGCAACACCACCGACTGTCATGGCGGCGTCAAGGGCAAGGGGGGGTTCAAGCTCTCGCTCAACGCCGTCCTGCCCAAGGACGACTACCACTGGATCATCGAGGGTGGCACGTTTCAGGTATTGACCGACGAGGTGGAAGGCGAGCGCGTCCCCCGCATCAGCCTGGAAGAGCCGGAGAAGAGCCTGCTGCTCCAGAAGCCGACCTTTGAAGTCGCCCACGGCGGCGGCGAGCGTTTCAAGGTGGGCTCGGACGATTACCGGACGATCCTGGACTGGATTCGCGCCGGAGCACCCTATGGGGAAGAGAGCGGCGACAGCGTCAAGATCGAGGGCTTGGAGCTATTTCCCCGCGAGGCGGTGCTCGGGCTGGACGGCAAATACCAATTGCTCGTCACGGCCGTCCTTTCCAACGGCCGGCGCGAGGACGCCACCGATCAGGCGCTCTACACGTCGAACAACAAGGATGTGGCCAAAGTTTCCCAGGGCGGTATGGTCGAGGCGGTCAAGACCGGCGAGACGGCTGTCATGGTGCGCGCCGCCGGGCACGCGGCCAGCGCCACCTTCGGCGTGATCGCCGACCCGATTGCCGACTACCCGGAGATTCCGCGTCATAATTTCATCGACGAGCACGTCTTCGCCAAGCTCGAGAAGTTTAACATCGTCCCCTCCGAGCCGTGCGGCGACGAACAGTTTTTGCGGCGGGCCTGTCTGGACGTGGCGGGCATGCTGCCTCCTCCCGAACGCGTCCGCCAGTTCTTTGCCGACCCCGATCCGAACAAGCGCGCGAAGCTGATCGAGGTTCTGCTCGGCTCGCCCGAATACGTCGAGTATTGGACCTTCCGCTTCGCCGATATTTATCGCGTCGCGTACTACTCCGTCTTCTCCGCCAAGGGAACCCACGCCTATTGGCAGTGGCTGCGCGAGAACATCCAAAGCAACAAGCCCTACGACCAGATCGCGCGCGAGAAGCTGGCCTGTCAGGGTCCGCGGGGGGCGACGGGGCATTATCACATCGACCGTCCGCCCGAAGACATGATGTCCGAAGAGGTCCGCGTCCTCCTCGGCCGGCGCTTCGACTGCGCGCAGTGTCACAATCACCCCTACGAGGCCTGGAGCCAGAACCAGTTCTGGGGCCTGACCGCTTTCTTCGGCCGGCTCACCGAGATCGGCCAGTATTCCAAAGGGATCATCGTCGATCTGCCTGGGGGGCATCGCGACCGCGGCATGGGTGGCCCGATCCTCCATCCGCGCAACAATCAGGAGGTCCAACCGACGTTTCTGGATGGCCGGATTCTGCCCGACGAGAAGCGCCGTGACCCGCGCATGGAACTGGCCGATTGGATGGTCTCGCACCCCTACTTCGCCGAGGCGACTGTCAACCGCATGTGGGGTTATTTCTTCGGCCGGGGCATCGTGGATCCGGTCGACGACTTCCGCTCGACCAATCCGCCCACCCACCCCGAGCTGCTCGCCGAGCTGGCCGCCGATTTCGTCGAGCACGGCTACGACCTGAAGCATCTGATCCGGAGGATCGTCTCGTCGCGGACCTATCAGCTCTCCGGCGTGCCCAACGAGACCAATCGAGACGACCAGATCAATTATTCACATGCGCTCGCGCGGCGGCTGGACGCCGAGGTCCTGCTCGACGCCATCTCGGAGGTGACCGGCGTCCCCGAGGTCTTCAATCATGAATCGGGCGGGGGGATCGCGCCGCCGGGCACGCGCGCGGTCAACCTGATCGAGACCGACACCTATCCCTCGCGCTTCTTGGACATCCACGGCCGGCCCGACCGGCTGAACGTCCCCGAACGCGACGGCAAGGCGAACATCCTGCAAGCGATGCACATGCTGGTCGGCTCGACCTTTCACGACAAGCTCGGCGGGGAGGGAGGTCGTCTCGACCGGCTGATCAAGAGCGAGGCCCCGGACGCCGAGATCATCGAAGAGCTTTGCCTCGCCGCGTTGACGCGCCAACCGACCGCAGACGAGCGGTCCGCTTTGCTGGCGATGCTCGCCGCCCAGCCGGACCGCCCTCAGGCCCTCGAAGACGTCCTGTGGGGCTTGATCAGTTCACGGGAATTCACGTATAATCATTAGGGCATGGATCGAACCGTGAAAAAAGTCGGCTGCCTCACTTGCCACGAGAAAGACATGAACCGCCGCGACTTCCTGCGGGTCGGCTCCCTGGGCGTGCTCGGGATGAGTTTGAGCCAGTTCCTGCACGTTAAGAGCGCGCTGGCCTCGGTGGGCGGCGTCAACGAGAAGGCCAAGGCGCAGGCGTGCATCCTGATCTGGCTCGAAGGCGGGGCCAGCCAGGTCGACACGTGGGACCCCAAGCCCAACAGCAACTTCAAGGCGATCTCGACCAACGTGCCGGGCATCCAGGTTTCCGAATTGCTCCCGCGCATGGCCGGGCAGATGGACAAGATATCGATCGTGCGCTCGATGCAGACCGAGGAGGACAACCACGCCGGGGCCTCCTACTACGCGCTGACGGGCCACCGGCCCAGCCCGGCGATGCGCTTCCCCAGTTTCGGGTCGATCATCACCAAGGAGCTGGGCCCGCGCAACAACGTCCCGCCCCACGTCCTGGCCCCTCAGTGGGAAAGAGAGCGCCAGTACGAGCGCTACTTCGGCTCGGCGTTCATCGGGCCCGAGAATGACCCCATGGTCGTCCCCGATCCCAGCCGCGAGGATTTCCACATCGACGACCTACGGCTGCCCAAGGGGCTGTCACTGGAACGCGTCGAGCGTCGCCAGGCGTTCATGGATATTTGGGACCGCTTCCACCGGGAAAAGATGGAGGTCGCCGAGTACTCGAACATGGACTCCTTCCGTGCGCAGGCGCTCAACATGATCATGACGCCCGACGTGCGGGAGGCCTTTGACCTGACTAAGGAACCCGACGCGACGCGCGACTTGTATGGCCGCGGGCCCGTCGGGCAGAGCGTCCTGCTCGCCCGGCGGCTGGTCGAGGCCGGGAGCCGCTTCGTGACCGCCGCAGGCTTCCCCTTCAACTCATGGGATACGCACTCCGATAACGACGCCAAACACCGCGATGAACAGGTTCCGGCCCTGGACCGGGCCCTGTCGGCATTGCTGATCGATCTGGACCGGCGCGGCCTGCTCGAGTCGACCGTCGTCATTGCGATGGGCGAGTTTGGCCGCACGCCGCACATCAACGCCAAGTTGGGCCGCGACCACTGGCCCGACTGCTGGTCGCTGGTGGTCGGCGGGGGCGGCATCGCGGGGGGGCGGGTTGTCGGCGCCAGCGACGAACGCGGTGCCTACGTGGCCGAGAGCCAAACGTCGATGGGCGACGTCTACGCCACCATCTACAAGGCATTGGGCATCGACTGGGAAAAGACCTACATGACCCCCATCGGCCGCCCGATCAAGGTTGCCACCTCCATCGGCGGCGAAACAGGCGTTCCCCTCAAGGAATTGATTTAAGGGAACCTCTAAAAATCCGGTTTGCAGTCGCCCCTGCCGGGACTGAATTTTTAGAGGCGCCTTTAAGGGCTTCGATGGGGTCGATACCCGCCGTGCCCTTGTGGGTGGGCTCGGACCGTCGCCGGCCTCCACGCTTATCCCGTCATCTTTCGCGCTCCCACTTCTGAATCACACCCGTGCGTCCGCCATGCAATTTTTTTAAATCTTGACAGGCAAGGAACGGCGGGCCTTAATTTCACTCGCGTAAGGAAGGCTGGAGGATGACATTACAGATCGCATGAGTCGTAAACATCCTTAATCGACGAGGAAGTTCATCATCGCCATGACTAAGTATTGCGAAGATCAGTCCTACACGATTGGCAACACGCCGCTGGTGCGGATCAACCGTATCACAAAGGGTCGCAAGGCGTTGGTGCTGGTCAAGATCGAAGGGAGAAACCCCTCGTATTCGGTCAAGTGCCGGATCGGGGCGAGCATGATTTGGGACGCCGAGAAGCGCGGCGCGCTGACGCCGGACGGCAAGCGCGAGATCATCGAGCCGACCAGCGGCAACACCGGCATCGCGCTGGCCTACGTCGGCGCCGCCCGGGGCTACAAGGTCAACCTGACCATGCCCGAAACGATGAGTCTGGAACGACGCAAGGTCCTGGTCACGCTGGGTGCCAACCTGATCTTGACCGATGGCTCCAAGGGAATGCCGGGCGCGATCGCCAAGGCCCAGGAGATCGCCGACTCCGACCCCGATAAGTACTTCATCCCCCAGCAATTCAAGAACCCCGCCAACCCCGAGATCCATGAAAAAACGACCGGCCCCGAAATCTGGGAGCAGACCGAGGGCCAGATCGACATCCTGGTCAGCGGCGTCGGGACCGGCGGGACGATCACCGGCGTCAGCCGCTATATCAAGAACGCCAAAGGCAAGCCGATCACCTCGGTCGCCGTCGAGCCCGAGAACAGTCCGGTGATCTCGCAGAAACTGGCGGGCGAGGACCTCAAGCCGGGGCCGCATAAGATCCAGGGAATCGGCACCGGTTTCATCCCCGATACATTGGACCTGTCGATGGTCGACGTGGTGGAACCGGTCAGCAACGAGGAATCGATCGAGTACGGCCGGCGGTTGGCCCAGGAAGAGGGGATCATGTCCGGCATCTCGTGCGGGGCCGCGATGAGCGTCGCCGACCGGCTGGCCGCCCGTCCCGAGAACGAGGGCAAAACGATCGTCGCGATCCTGCCCGACGCCAGCGAACGCTACTTGACCAGCGTTCTCTTTGAAGGGCTCTTCGAGAACGTCATCTAAGGCGCCGATCGCGGAACGACTATCGTCGGCGGACAGCTTCTCCCTATCGATTCGACTTTAATGGCCAACGACCCCAATCCGCCCGACCCAAAGTTCGAGACCCAGGCGATTCACGCGGGGCTCCGGTTTCGCGAGCGGACCGGTGCCGTCATCCCGCCGGTCTACCTGACCTCGACGTTCGAATCAGGCAACGCCGAGGGGTTCGATTACACGCGGTCGGGCAATCCGAATTTCACGAACCTGGAAACGACCCTGGCGAGCCTCGAAGGGGCCCGCCATGCCACGGTCTTCGCCAGCGGGGTCTCGGCGATCACGGCGGTGGCCTCCACGTTGAAATCCGGCGACCTGGTCCTGGCCGAAGAGAACATTTACGGCTGCACCTATCGCTTGTTCGACAAGGTCTTCGCCAAATTCGGCGTCTCGATCGAATACACCGACACCACGCAACCGGCCAACATCGAACGGATTCCGGAGAAGGGCCCCACGCTGGTTTGGATCGAATCGCCGACGAATCCGTGCCTCAAAGTGATCGACATCGCGTCGGTCGCCCAGGCTTGCGGGCGCGCCGGTTGCGCGTTGGTCGTCGATAACACGTTTGCTTCGAGTTTTATCCAGCGGCCGATCGAACTGGGGGCGGACCTGTCGCTGCTGAGCACGACAAAATACACCAACGGGCATTCGGATTGCCTGGGCGGCGTGGTCTGCACGAATTCCACGGAGTGGCGCGAGCGCATGGTTTTCGCCCAGAAGGCCCTGGGGCTCCACCCCTCCCCGTTCGACAGTTGGCTCGTCTCGCGGGGGGCCAAGACCGAGGCGTTGCGCATGGAGCGACATAACTCGAACGCCCTGGCGTTGGCGACGTTTTTGGAGGACGATCCGCGAGTCAAGAGAGTGTTCTATCCCTTCTTGGAATCGCACCCGCAGCACGAGATCGCCAAGAAGCAAATGAAGGGGGGATCAGGCATTGTCACGGCGGACCTTGGGCTGTCGCTCGAACAAACCCTGTCATTCTGCCGCTCGCTGCGCTACTTCACCCTCGCCGAAAGTCTGGGCGGCATCGAATCACTGGTCTCCCACCCCCCGACCATGTCGCACGCCTCGATCCCCAAGCAAGTGCGCCAGGCCGTCGGGATCACCGACTCGCTGGTGCGCTTCTCGGTGGGCATCGAGCACGTCGATGATCTGATTTTAGATGTCCAGCAGACACTGGACCGGGTAAGCTCAACGTAATTCGGCCCGGCTCGACGGCTCCCTCTGGATCATGCTTCTTTCTAATTGACGCGGGCCGTCATCGCCGAAAGGCCTTGGGATTGAATGAGAGATTTGCTGGTTGATCCCCTCTGGCGGGCCCAGGATCTGGGGTGCCCGATTCCGGATTCCGAGCACGCCGTTTCGGTCGCGTTGCCGTTGTGGGAACACGTGATCGGATACGAAGAAGAGGATCCCGCCGTCATCGACGCGATGAAGTGCGGCTACCCGCGCTTTTTCTGCCACCCGCGTGTCACGCGGCTGTTCGCCGATTGCGAGAAGCGCTTCGCCAAGACGGGGGAGCGTTGCCTGACGTTTCCTTCGGCGGCGTCGGCGCAACGTTGCGTGGCGTTTATTCAATCCCAGACCCAACTGCGCGCGCGCGTCGATCCACTCGGGATCAACAACGTGCATTCCGTAACGTTGCCCGAGCAGGCGATGGAGACCGCCAAGCTGTTTTGGCGCTATTCGGGCGAGATCGTTTCCAGCCGTCTGGCACAAGCCGCGCTCGCGGGCCGCTCGGGTGGCGAGGGCGGCCAGGGAGCCAGGGATATCCTGCGCTCGCGGATCGCCGAGCTGACCGGCCAGCCCGAGGCCGATGTCTATCTGTTTTGCTCGGGAATGGCGGCGGTCTTCACGACCCAACGCATGCTTCAGTCCCTCTCGGGAGGCGCAAAGACCGTCCAACTCGAGTTTCCCTACGTGGACGTTCTCAAAGTCCAGAACGCTTTCGGGCCGGGGGCGCATTTCGTGCCGCTCGTCGACGAGAAAGACCTCCTTCAATTGGAGCAGCGGTTGGAGACCGAAAAGATCGCCGGCGTCTATTGCGAGATCCCCAGCAACCCTTTGCTTCGTAGCCTCGACCTGGATCGGCTCTCGGCGATTCTCAAAACACGCGGGGTCCCTCTCATCATTGACGACACCGTCGGGACCAACGTAAATCTTAATGCCTTCAAATACGCGGACGTCGTGACGACCAGCCTGACAAAGTATTTTTGCGGCGTCGGCGACGTGATGGCCGGATCGGTCGTCCTCAACCGGCGTTCACCGTTTCATTCAACGTTCGCCGAGTTTTTGGCCGGTGATTACGAAGATTCGCTCTGGGACGAAGACGCGGTCGCCTTGGAGGCCGAGTCCCAAGACTATCCCGAGCGCATCGCGAAGGTTAACGCGACGGCCGAGAAGGTTTTCGATCACCTGGCCGACCACCCCAAAATCGAGAAGGCGTGGTACCCGAAAACAGTGACGCCCGACTGGTACAACCAAATTAAACGGCACGGCAAAGGCCACGGCGGCCTCTTCTCGGTCCTGCCGAAAAACGCGGCCCAGACCACCGCGCCGTTTTATGACGCCCTGAGGGTCTCCAAAGGCCCAAGCCTGGGCACGAACTACACGCTGACCTCTCCTTACACGCTGCTGGCTCACTACCGCGAACTGGACTGGGCCGAAAGCTGCGGCGTTTCGCGCTACTTGGTCCGATTTTCGATCGGCCTGGAAGAAGGAGATGATTTAATCCAACGAGTTGACGAAGCGCTCGGGAGTTTCTAGCTCGCGTGAGGGCCTTTGGATTCATGCGGGGTTGAGGTCGCTGAACGGTTGGCGGTGCATGGCGCAGCAGCCAGCCATGGTAAGAATCGCCGCGACACAAAACGCGGCAACATCCCTTATGTGCTGGCCCTACGCCTGTCGATCTTCAATGAGGAATGGGCCAACGATTGGCAGTAACTCCGAAAAGTCGCCTGAAATTCGAACCATCCCGCGAATTCGTGGGATGCACCCCCCTCGCCTCCGCCCGGTGATTTTGGCTGGACGCGGGGGACTCCATGGGCTAAAATATAGCACCTTATCCAATTTTGTGGTTTGGACATGAGGGGTATTCTGGATGGGTAGCGGCTGCCGTAAGAGCCGCGCGAGCCATGAGCAGGATTCTTGATCGACAAGTCCTGGTTCTTAATCGGCATTGGGTCACCGTGCATATCTGTTCGGTGCGCCGGGCGATCTCGCTGGTCTTCCAGGAACTGGCCCGGGTGGTCGCCGAGGACTTCCACACCTACGATTTCGATTCCTGGCGCGAGCTTTCGGAATACGACGAGGGCGCCAACCCGTTGATCCACACGCCCAACTTCAACCTGCTCGCCCCCCAGGTCATCGTGTTGTCGCTCTACCAGCGGGTGCCCCCGCGCACCGTCAAGCTCAACCGGCGCAACATCTTCCTGCGCGACCGCTTTCAGTGCCAGTATTGCGGCACGCGGCCGCCCGAGGGTGAGTTGACCATCGACCACGTCATCCCCCGCTCGCGCGGCGGGCGCTCGGAGTGGACTAACGTGGCCCTGGCCTGCGTCCCGTGCAACACGCGCAAGGGCAGCCGGTTGCTCCAGGATTGCGGCATGCGGCTCCAGCGTCCCCTGAAGAAGCCGAACTGGCTGGCCACGCTACGCCGCGTCCATCTCGATGAAGACAACCGCTCGCTGTGGCAGAAATTCGTCGATACGGCCTATTGGGACCTTAACTTGCGCGAATGAAACGCATCCCTCAGGCCCGCTGGCTGGCCGGCATCCTCCTCGTGCTGGTCCTGGCCCCGGCGGTGATCTGGTGGTGGACAACCCCGCACGGCACCGTGCGCCCGGTCCAGCATTTCCTGCCCGACCACCTCTCCGGCATCCTGCGCGTGCGCGACTTCGAACAAGCGTGGCATCGCCATTGGTCGCGCCGCGAGGGGCCCGAACCCGAAGACGCCGTCCGTCACATCCTCGAGGTCCTCGAGGAGTGGGAGGATTGGATCGAGCGCTATGGCGAGACCGGTGCCCAGTTGCGCATCAGCGCCTACCAAAAGGCGGTCTTCGAGGCCTTGGGCGGCGAGGCCTCGCTGATGTTCGGCGAGTGGGGGGCCGGGGCCGGGGGCGGCGCCGGGACCGGTCAGGCTGGATTGATTATTCTGACCCGCCGCGGCGACAGCCCGCTCAAGGCCCGCCTCGGCCCCATCATCGAGCTCATTCTCAAGAATTATCACCCGGTCGATCGCTCCGAGTATCGCGACGTCGAGCTGTTTGAATACAAGTCCAAACGCCAGCGCAAGAGCTTCACCTATTGCGCCATGGACGGATGGATCGTCGCGTCGCTGCGCCAGCGCGGCCCCGGTCCGCTGCCGGCCCTGATCGACACGCTCCGTGACACCCCCGCTAGCCAGTTGGACACCCGCTCCGTCCCATCCTTGACGCCCATGACCGACAACGCCGACTCGCTCGGCGCGGTCACGGCCGCGTTTGTGCCGGACTTGTTTTGGGGACACCTGCGTCAGTTCGGTCTGCAGCGCGGCAAGGGCATGTCCAAGAAAAGTGAACGGCGGCTACGCTACTGGCAACAGCGCCTGGAGGGGGTCGAGCGCGCCGAATTGGCCCAGACCGGCGCATCGCTCTTTAACCTGCGCTTGTCCCTGATCGGCGAACGCCCGGCCTTGCTGACCGAAAGCCTGCTCGAGACCCAGAACGGCAACGACGCCGACAAACCCGAGGTGCGAATGGTGGCGGCGGAGACGGGTCTCGGGGCCGAGCCTAATGACACGGACCCGGCGAGCTCGCAAACGCTGACCGCGCAGACCCTGTCGAGTGATCCACTGGCCCTGCCCGATCTGGTCCAGTTGGACCTTGCGCTCCCCTTTGCCCGGCTGCTCCCGCCGCTGATCGGTTTTTCCGCCGAAGAGCTGCTGGAGAAGACTGAAAATGCGAGTCTGTGGCTCGGCGAGTTGCCCACGCTCGCCCGCGCCCATCTGGCATCCCCCGCCGGCGAGGAGGTCGGCCGCATCGGACTGGCCGCCTATCTTTCCGCCACGCCCCTCATCCCAAGCCTGCTGCTGTGGCGCGACCGGCCTCCGATGCGCCCCATCCACGGCCCTCCCGGTCACCAATGGGCCGTCATCGCCTCTCCACACGGGGTTTCAAATGACGACGACGAACTGGAGGACCAGGCCGTCTGGCTCCGGGCACTGGAGCCCGGCCCGGAGACCGCAACCTATTCGTTGGCCGGCTGGGACTTCGATGAGGCGTTTGCTGATTCCCCCGCCAACGTCCCCTTGGGCTATTTGACGTTCAATTTCTATAGTTTCGCCGACGGCATCAAAGCCATCCCACCGATCCTGCTGCTTGACAAGAAGAACCGGCGCAAGGTCAGGAGCTGGCGACACGCCGCCGATGCCCTCGCCCTCGCCCTCGGCGCCGCGGCCTTCCGCCTCGACGCCCACGGCGACCGCTGGGTGCTTACGTTGCGGACATTGTAGGCCGGAGACCGAAACCCGACTCAATTATCCACAAACCCCTGCTCCACCCAATACGTCCCGGTAAAAACCAGCGTCAGGATGTCGTTCTCCTCGATCTGACGTGAAAGAGCGCCCAGTTGCAGGTTGGATAGCCCCGCGAAGTCATTGTCCCACAACTTGACGTAAAAGGTCGAATCGACGTTGATCAGCATGAGGATTTGGCCGGTCTGGCCGTCGGCGATCGTCGGTTCGGAAACCAATGCCAGGTCGGTGGTCGGGTCCAGCCGCACCAAGCCCGCGTTGGCCGTGATCGTGTCGGTCGTGGCATCGAGCGCCTGCGTCGCCGAGGGAACAAAGATCGGGAGCGCATTGACTTTGAGGTCTTTGAAGCTCGCGTCACCATCGTTTTCGACCCGGATGGTCCCGTTCAGTTTCAAATCGCCGGTTCTGACGTCGAGAACCCCGACCACGTCCAACTTCGAGCCTGGGACGGCGGTCCCAATGCCCACTCGATCAGTCGAGGCATCGGTGTACAAAAGATTTGCGTCGGTCTGACCCTCGACAATCATGTCCAGATTCGCATTGGCCAAATTGAACTTTATCCAATCGTTCCTGAACCGCACGTTCTCGATACCCTGATTCGAGATAGAAAACTCGGTCGCCGCATGCTGCCTGAAGATGGTGTTGATGTTCCCCGCCGGCCCCCCGAACACCAGCCTGCCATCGCTGGCATCGGGTTTGAGAATCGAGATACCCGTCGAGCCATTACCCTCAACGACCAAGTCATCGGCATACGTCACGGCGGTAACCGTCCCCGCGCTGCCCGAAAGCACGTGCAGTTTTCCATCGGGGCTCGTGATCCCAATGCCGACGTTTCCCTCGACAATCGCCCCATTGGTGGGCGGTGACGTGGCCAGATAGCCGGTGCCCGCCGCCAACGCCGTGAAGGCCGGCTTGTCCGTCGTGCGGACGGCCTGGTCCATCGGGTAAACCTCGGTCAGGCCCTGTCCCGTATCGATGTCGAGAGGATTAATCGTCTCTGAAAAAACAAACGCGCTGGAGCCGCCGTTATAAGTCAGGCTCTCGTTGCCGCTGTCGAATTCAACGCCGGCGTTCATTCGAGGCGCCGCCGAGAACGACCATATGCCACTGATCGTTTCGGCGTCGCCGCGATCCAGATGAATGTCCTCATCGCCCATGTGCGCGCCCAACGTCGCATTGGCGTCAACGTCGGGGCTGATGGCCAGCGCATCATTAAATGTCTCCGTATGCGCCGTGCCATGGCGGCCCGTCGTGTGGTATTGCGCATGATCATCATCCCCCAGCCCCAACAGTTCCCCATGATCGGTTTCACTGACCTTGAGTTCGAACAATGTCACCGGCGTGGTCACCTCGTTGTCATAAAACACCATCCGCCCCGACCCATCGCGAGTGATGCGCACGGTGCTGTCATAGGCGCCGCTCAGCCCCAGATCAACCTCCTGGGTCTCGACCGGCCAAACCACCCCAACAACGCCCCCAGCCCTACGCAAACCCCAAGGCCCACCCAAATCCCGTTCCTGATTCCTCCATTTCGTTTCATGTCACTCCCCACTCCTTTCTATTTGGATGCTATTGTTTAACCGTAAACTCTCATTTCCCCCGAAACCCGATGCCCGACTTCCCCCCTCACAACCTCACCGACTCGATCAAAATCCCCTTCAAATGCAGAATCTGTCCCGTCGTTCGGTACTCCATCGCGCCGGTCACCGTATCGGGCGAAACCCAAAACCGGTCACTCAACGCCCCGTGACACGCCCCGCTCGGATCCATGGCCAAGTTGGAACGCTCGCGTACCGAGCCGACCAATTTGACGTTGCCGGCCCCGTCCAGTCGCCATAGCGGCTTTGGCGCGCCTGCGCGGAGGCCGCGTCGGCGACTAAACCCTCTCTTTCACCTTTCCCTTCTCCGGTTCCTATCCGCCTCCCCTTCTTTCTCTTGTTCGAGAGGGTCCTCGCTGGTGGAGCCAGAGGGTGTCGGGGGGCGGATGCCGGCGTCCACCGGCGAGGTTGGCTGGTTCCCCCACGCAACGGGGGGAAGGCCAAGTTTCGCGCGTACTTCGTTGATCGTCAGGACGCCGAACGGCAGGTGATACTGGAACAGATTACTGTCATCGAACTGCAGCCCCCGCGACGCATCGGTCGGGACGGGGCGTCCGTATTTCTCGTAGAAGTAGCCCGACGGGAGGGAGACACCCATCTGGAGGAGTTGGCGATCGATCTGTACTTCGCTTTCGAGGTCAAGCTCGGGCGTCACGTCGATCGTCCAGCGTGGGGCGGGAAAGTCCGCTCCAAAATTTAAATCAATAAGCCAGTGCACCAGTTGCGCGTTGATGACGTCCATCAGCAGGCAGGCGTCGGCGCGGATGTAATCGCGCCGCACTTCTTCATGCACGCGCCCCAGCGCCAGCGAACCCGAATGCTGGCCCTCGCCGCTGGTAAGCGTTTGGCCCAGGACGGCGCGCGCGATCTCGTCGTTGCACCATTGCGCGAGCAGCCGATACGTATCGGGCGAACCCGAACGCGAGGCCTCGAGCAACTCCAGCGTAATCCCTTCGGGGATCGTCACGCCCGCGTCGGTTTGGATCTCGTCGATCACCTCGAGCAGGCGTTCGCGCCCGCCGTCGCCCAGGCCGGCGCGGTGGCGCGCCACCACGGTCGGCGAGCCGAATTTATCGTTGTAGATCAACCAGAATTTCAGGTTGTGCTTCTTGAACCACCAGTACCAGTAAACCCGATCATCGAGGCTCTTGCCGTACGGCCGCTCGTCGGTGGCGCCAAACAGGCTGATCAAAAACTTGCGCGCGGGCAGCGGCTTGCCGGGGGCCAACGGATCGAGATTGGATTCGAGCAAACGCCAGCGGCCTGCGCGATCCATGACGAACCGACGCGCCGCGCGCGGCTTCAGTTCGCGTGGAACGATTCGCCCGTCCTTATCAAATCCCCACAGGACTTCGAGGAACGCAGCGCCCTTGCCCAACGCATCGAGCAAATGAAGCAGTCCCATGTTCCAACCGGGGATCGCCGCCAGCGTGCGTCCGATCCATTGCGCGGCTTCCGCGTCCTCGGGCCGATCTCCGCCCGGATCGAACTTGCGCGGCCGGGCCAGGACCCCGAGTTTGCGCGTCTGAAGCTGGCTGAACAGATGGGCGTCCTTGTCCTCCATCTCTTCGAAGAGCGAATAAGGATCGCTGTGTCCGGCGTAACCTTCGCTGCGCGCGATGGTGTCGCTCAGCCGTCGCCCGCCGAACAGGTCTCGCCACGGGTCGGTGGGCGGGGCTGCGAACTCTTTAAAGTCATGTCGTGTCGTCTCGGTTTTATTGGCCACGGTCCGCCTCTCCTTTTCGATTTGCGGGAGCTTGTCGGGCTTGAGCGATCCGTTTCACTCAAGACGCCGTAAGAATAAACCAAGACCTTTGGATGCGACCATTCCCCTACGGGAACTTACCGCCCCTTCGGGGAGGATAAGATGAAAAAGGATGTAAAAATCGACCGAAAATCTAGCCCCTTTCACTCGTATCTCGATCCGAGATTCAATCGGGGCGCTCATGGATCGTCGTCTTCATGCAATGAAGCGAGCGCGCGTGTAAGCCGGTTTACGGGTGCATTTCGCGGTTCCGCGAGATGCACCCGTAAACCGGCCGGTGGCACAGATCAAATTTGTCCTCATGCTTGACCCCGAAGGGGTCGAATGTGATTAGCCGTGGGTGTCAACCCACGGTTCGCGGTCCCCCTGCCACGACAACCCTGAAAGGGTTGAACCCCAACGTGATGCAGCCTGTTCGACCCCTTCAGGGTCGTGACGTCTTGGGGCTTCACATCCGTGGGTTGGCACCTACGGCTAATCAAATTGCTCCCCTTCAGGGAGCCAGAGAACTGATTGTTGATCTCAGCTCGTGGATGCATCTTACGGATCCGTGAGATGCCCCCGCTGCTTACAAGGCGCGCGCAAAATGCGTGACAGTCGAGTGCAAGTTTGAGATGAGTTGGAAGAACAGGAGAAACGACGACCATGCGCATCCGCATCCACTGGCCGGGCGGCGAGGTCTTCGGAGAACTGAACGATTCGCCCACGGCCCAACAGGTCGCCGAAGCCCTGCCCGTCGGCGCCTCGGCCAACACCTGGGGCGAGGAGGTTTATTTCAGCCTGCCCGTCGAGGCCCAACTCGAGCCCGACGCCCAGCAGGAAGTCGACCCCGGTACGATCTGCTTCTGGGTCCAGGGCAGCTCACTGGCCCTCCCCTTCGGGCCGACCCCCATCTCGACCGGCGACCGCCCCCGCCTGGCCGCCGCGTGCAACATCCTGGGCCGCATCGAAGGCGATCCCAAGACGCTGGGGTCGGTTAATGACGGGGACCCAATCCAAGTCGAAGAGGCGCCAGGCTGATCCCTTGCATGAATCCATGATCAAAGTGCTCGCGATCAAGGTAAGAGCGGTTCACCCAAAGCTGACCACATCGTGAAGGATTAGAAGATGCTCGAAGATACATACGGCCACACGCCGATCAAAAAGATGTTCGACCAAGCCGACTGTTACGGCGTCGGGTTCGATGAGGAGCGCGCGGCGCGGCGGCCGGTGCGGTTGGGGTTTATCGGGGCGGGGGGGATCGCCGTCTCGAAGTATTTCCCGTCGGTCAAGCGCTTGCAGACGGTCTGGGAGCCGGTCGAGGTGGTCGCGTTCGTGCACCTCGACGAGCGTTACGGGCGGATGATCGAGAAAACGTGGGGCGGGCGTTGGTATAAGGATTATGAACTGATGCTGGCCGAAGAGAACCTGGATGGCGTCTTGGTCTTGAGCCCCAGCGACCTACACGCCGAGCACGCGCTGGCCTGCATCGAGGCCGGCTTGCCCATTCTGGTTGAAAAACCCTTCGCGCTGTCGCTGGCCGATGGCGAACGGGTCTGCCGCGCGGCCGAGGAGAAGGGCGCACCGTTGCTCTCGGTCGCGAACAAGCGCTTCAGCCCCCCTTACCGGCGGGCGATGCATTTCGTGCGCGAAGGCCCCGTCAACGACCCCGCCATGTTCGCCGCCAAGTTCAACCTGGGCTATGATTACGCGATCCTGATGCTCGAGGGCGGGACGATCCACGTCTTTGACCTGGCGCGGTTCTTCATGGGCGACGTGGCGCGGCTGAGCGCGATCGGCGTGAACAAATACGGCCGCCACGCCGACAAGTATCCGTTCGATAACGCCATGATCTCGCTCGAATACGCATCGGGCTCGGTCGGTCAAATCTACACGACCCCCTCGGCGCTCAGTCTGAAACCCTGGGAGCGGGTCGAGGTCTACGGCAACAACGCCTGGCTGGCGGTCGAGGACCAATACGAACTCATTCTCTACGACAGCGAGGAGGGCCCGGCCAAGTCGTGGCGGCCCGTCATTCCCAACACGCTGATCCTGGACGAGGAGTTCGGCGGCTACATGGGGCTGGTCGAGCACTTCCTCGAGGTTATCCGCGGCCGCGAGACGCCGCTGGTGACCGGCTGGGACGGCCACCGCGCCTATGAACTCAACGTGGCCACGCTGCTCTCGCTCCATCGCGTCCAGCCCGTCAGCCTCCCGCTCGATCCGGCCGCGGCCGACGCCGAACGGGCCGAGGTCGTCGCCTATTAGCGATCGGCCGTCTTGACGCGACCGGACGAGCCGTAGTGATGCGCCCTCGGGGCGCACCCAGGGACACGGGGCGCTTAAGAAATCGGCTCGCGGGTTTCTTGGCAGAATCAAAGAATGAGACGAGACCAGCTAGGACGCTTTAGGTGCTCGGAATCTCTGATGGAGGAAGTAGGTAAAATAGATTTGGCGCACACGGGCGGTTTTGAAGTGCCTGTTCAATGCCTCGATCATCTGCTCTTTCAGCCGCCGCATGCCGGCCGCGTCCACCAGCATCTTCAGTTTCGCGGACCCGAGCACGTCCTGAATCTCCGCCACCACGCCTTCAATGTCCGCATCGCACTCGTTCATGCCCGCCTCCCGGCCAAACTCCAGACTGCACTCGAAGAAAATTCTCCGCTGCCAGCGTCGCCCTAGGGGGACGTCGATCTCCATTCGATCCAGGTGATAGCGCCACGCCTGGACGCGGCGGGTGTAGCTTAACGTCGATGTGTCGAACGAGCCGTTGAGCGGCTTACCGGGCTTCCACTTGGGCTCGATAAACTTGCTGGCGTCGCCGTGACCGCCCTCCTCTTTGTCCTTTTCGCCCTCCCCTTCGCCATCGCCGCCGCCGTGGTCTCCCGGGGCTTGGTCTTCATCCGGTTCCGGCGCCTCGGTCTTTTCAATGCCCCCGCCGGACCCCGTCACCAGCGGGATAAGCCCGACAGCCGCCACGAGGGCGCCCAGGACCAGCGCGGCCGCCAGTGTCTTGAGATTGACGATTTTTGTTCGCATCGGCGGGACCCCTGTTTGGCGCGCCGGGACATGGGTTCTCACGGGCGCGCCGATTCGTATTCCTTATCGGCGCCGGCGGACGGTGCGTTTAGAGGTTCGAGGGATTCTCGGTCGGCCTCGGCGCCGGTCGGGGGAGGGGTGTCAGTTCTTGTAGAGGAGTCGCTAAAGCCCCAGGCCCACAATTCCGCCGATGATCGGGGCGACCACGAAGACCCACGGGATCGAAAGCGCCGCCCCACGGTGGGCGCGAAGAGTTAATGATTAATCGCGCGGGAGCAAGCCGCTGACCCGCTGGGCGAAGGTTCCGGCGTTGTGACACATCTGACGGACGAAGTCGTTGTCCTCGAGCCGGCCCAGGACCGCCTCCATCTCGGCGTCCGAGGCGTACATCAGGCGGCGGAAGGGGTCCTCGTAGTCCTTACGGCGCGAGGCGAACGCCCGTTCGGTCACGGCTTCATTGGTGGCCGCCGCCCGGGTGAGCGCCTCGGCCCAGCGCGGTCCGGCCAGGTCCTCGGGCCGCCATCCGTTGATCTCGATCAGGACCGCGAGGGCGTGGCGGGCCTTCTCCTCGGGATAGACCTTCCACAGCCGGTCGTACTCGGCATGGACGGCGTCCCAACTATCGATCTCGCCGCCGCGGATCTTCGCCATGAGCTCGCCGAGGGCCGCGGGGGGAACCAACTGGCCGCCCAGGTTGGTCCAGACGCCCTCGCGCCGCCCCTTGATGCGCTCGGTCAGTGCCGCCGGGGTTTCGATCTGGTTCTCATTCATGTGGGTGACCAGGGTGCGAACGCCGTGGAAGTGGACCATCTCGCGATAGCTGCGCCAGGCGGCGGCGGTCTTGAGCACGCGCACGGGCCGATCCGATCGCTCGACATGGTCGGCTAGGATCTCGAGTTGATCCACCGCGTCGGGCTCCTCTTCGAGCATCTTGCGGCCCATCATGATGAGATCTTCCTCGGGGGCCTCGTCGGGGGGCACCCCGGCCCGCCGGACGAGGGCCTGACCCGTCCAGCGCTCAAGCAACGCCAGTGCCGTCAGCATTTCCTCGACCGTATCCGGCGCGAGGCATTCGGTCTCGATATGCTGCTCCTGGAGGGTGCGCCGGTCGCGGTTCTTGAAGTTATGCTCGCCGCGCAAGAGGGCGTAGAGGTTGTACATGAAATAATAGGCCGGCATGATATCCAGGCGGCCCTCGTGTTCGTCGTTGGTTACCAGGCAGAAAGGAAGCGGGACATCGAGTTCGAAGGGATAGCTGCCCTTGGCGACGAGGACGAAGGAGGCGAAACGCGAGGGGTAGCTGAAACTCGTGCTCAGACCCGGCCAAAAACCCCGCCCCGCGCGCAATTCGCAGTCGGGTCCCCGCGAGTTATGATTCGAGCCGATTGCGGCCCCCGCCGCGATGTTGCTCTGGCCCAGCAGCGTTGCCGCGATCAGGAACGAGCTGGAGTGGTGCTGGCAGTGACCGGGCAGGACCAGGCTGCTGAGTAGTTCGGCGCCGGCCACGTGGGCGTTGTCGCCCAGGAAGGTGTCGGTGACCTTGGCGCCCAGCTCGACCGTGACCCGGGAGCCGAAGACGAACCGCTGGGCCTGAGCGCCGCTCTCGATCCGGCAGCCGTAACCGACGATCCCGTCACTGAGCGCGACATCGGAGCCGATGAAGGTCGGTTCATCCTCGCTGCTGCGCACCGTGAGGTTTTCGAGCCGCGCGGCCCCGTCAATCGTGGCCTCGGGCCCGATGGCCGTGTCGAGAAACACCTCGGCCTTGAAAATCGCCGTCCGCGCGCCGACCGTGCCGTAGTATCCCGGTCGCGAATCGAAACGACCGTCGATCAACTCCTTGAGGCGGGCCATCAACTTCTCGTCGTCGCGGTGATGCGCCCACAGGCAGGCGTCGGCCGGCAGGATGCCGTCGAACGCCAGAATCGACCGCCCGCCGTTCTCGTTGGCCACGCGCAGCCAGTGGCGCTCCTCTTCGCCGTCGCCTTCCTTCAGAATGCCGTGGCCGAACTTGGCGTTGGGCGTGGTCAGCATGCGGCCGATATGGTGCAGAATCACCTGGTCGCCCACCAGGAAATGGGCCAGATAGCCCACCCGGTCGATGACGGGGTTGTCGCCGATGTCGCACGAGACGATCGTGCTGTGATAAATCCCCACCGGCAGCTTGACGCCCGACGCCTGCAGGACCATGTTCTCCAGATTCCCCAGCCGCACCAGCCCCAGGAAGCGGCAATGCTGAATCAGCTTGGGGTTGAAGCGGTCGCTGACCAAGACGTTGCCCCAATCGCCGGAGCTGTTGCCCTGACTGTGGAGCGTATCGATCTCGCCCGAGCGCAGCGAGCGGTAGGCACGCGTTTCGCGCTTGAGGGCGTCGCGCAAGGCGAGTTCCTGGTCGCCCGGCGGCATGTAGTCGGGCCCCAGCAGGCTGTAGCCGAGGTCGCGCGCGGGGTGTTTGCTGACGTTCGGTTTGCCCATGACTTCTCCCAGCTCGAACGGGGAGCATAGCAAAGTGGGCCGGAATGCGCCATATTCGTGCGCAGTCGAAAAAGGCCGGGTGTGAATCGGAAATGGGAGTGCGGAAAGTGACGGGATTGGGGTGGGGGCTAGGCCGACGCATCCACGTCTACTCCCAAAACCAAATCACACCCCATGGAAATCGGCCACGTGGTTTCCTTGACTCGGATAGGGTTTCCGTGTCACCATTTCCACGCCAACGAAGTTCGTCCGCATCAGCTCGCTCCGGCCCACGGCCTGGGAAGATTTGTAGGCTGGAACCAGCCGCTGCGCAGGATCGAGGATTGGAGCCTGGCCAGGTTGCGGAAACGCTAACAGTGACGACCGGCTGGAGAAAAGGAGCCAACAAATGGCTGGACGCAAGTTTTCGCGAAGAAAGCTTTTGCAAAGAGGCTCGGCCGCCGCCGCTCTCACGGGCATGGCCATCGGCAACGAGGCCAAAGGGGCAAGCGGCGTGGATGCTCATCCGGAACCCTCGGGAGGGATTTGGGAACGCCCCCCCGATCAGCGGGACCGTGGAAATCGGTTGAATCTCATTCTGCTCAACGTGGATACCTTTCGCGCGGACAACCTGGAGTGTTACGGGAGCCGGTTCGTCGAGTGCCCGCACCTGAATCGTTTCGCCGGGGACTGCGTGATCTTCGAGGACGCCTATCCCGAGGCGATGCCGACCGTTGCCATCCGCCGGACCCTCATGACCGGCCGGCGCGTTTTGCCCTTCTACTACTATCACCAGCACGAACCCGTTCAAATGCCCGGCTGGCACCCGCTGTACTACGAAGACGTGACGTTGGCCGAGACCCTGCACGAGGCGGGCTACACAACCACGCTGATCTCCGACATTCTCCACTTTACGCGGCCCGGCAGGAACTTTCACCGCGGCTACCGGTCTTTCGACTGGGTCCGGGGACACGCTTTCGATTATTACGCCAACGTGCCGCAAGAACTGATCGACGTGACGGACATCGTCCCCAAGGATTTCTTGGATAAGTGGAGCGCATTCTCGAAGGGCGACATCCACTGGCACCTCAGCCAGTATAAACTCAACATGCAGCGGTGGCTTCGAGAAGGTGAGTCGCTGATTGAGTTGACCGCAAGGAAAATGATCGCCTGGCTGAAGGAGAATCACCAGCGCGAGCCTTTCTTTCTTCACATGGAGGCGTTCGACCCGCACGAGCCCTGGGACCCGCCCAAGCGCTTCTTGGAGAAGTACCTGCCCAACGCCCAAGGTCCCACCTGGACATGCCCTCCCTATGACGACATCGAGGTGCCCGAGGAAGGCGTCAAGCGCCTACGCGCCAACTATGCGGGCGAGAGCGAGTGCGTCGATTACTGGGTCTCGGAGGTTCTCAAGACGATCGAGAAACTGGGCCTGTTCGACAACTCCCTTGTCGTGTTCATGTCCGATCACGGTGCTCTGCTTGGCGAGCAGGGGCAGTTTTGCAAGGGGCCCGAGCGGCTGCGTCGGCAGGCCACGCACATCCCGCTGATGTTTCGCTTGCCCGGGAAAGAGCGCGCGGGAGAACGAGTAAACGGCTTTGTTCAGATCCCCGACTACATGCCGACGCTGCTGGGCCGGCTGGGTCTGGAGTCTCCCTCTCGCGTGACCGGCAAGGATTTCTGGCCGCTGGTCACCGGCGAAACCAAAAGCATTCACGACTACGCCGTGATGGCATACGGCTGGATAGGCGCCGTGCGCACCCCCGAATGGAATTTCAGCGCCGTGTGGAACCCCATAGAATATCCCGGCAACTATCCGCCCCAGCTTTATAGCCGGAAAAATGACCCGGACGAGTTGACCAACATCGCCGAAAAACATCCCGAGGTCGTCGCCGACCTAAAAAAGAGACTCGACGACTACATCGCCGCGGGTGAAGGCATCACCCGGGGCAGCTTCCACGCCCGAGTGGGAGCGGGGACGCCGACTTACTGAGACGGGGGTTTGATTTTCGCGATCAAAGGGTTCTAAAGGGTCGTGGATAATTTCGCGGGCTGGTCGGTCTTCTCATCGTCCCCGCCGACGCTTGCCCATTCAAAAAACGTCGCCATCTCCCTCCGGTCTTTCTTCTCGTCCCACCACCCCCCCCCGGATTTGGCCCGACTTGTTGTCCAGGTGTTCCCACATGAAGTCCGCGGCGACCTGGTACAGCTCCACGGTCTCGTCGGCCAGCTTCTCGGCGCGCTCTTTCTCCTGGGGATCGCCGCCAAAGCTATAAATCAAGGCCGAGACGGCGGCCAGCACTTTACGCTCGTAATAATCGGTCAGGAGTTTGTAGGTCTTCATCTCGTTAAACAGCCGCTGGGCCTGATCGACGTTCGTCTTGACCAGCGGCATCCCCGCCTCCGCCTCGCGCAGACACGTCGCCCCATATTGCCGGACCTTGCGCATGTGGGCTTCGGGCGTGACCTGATAATCGATGTGTCCCCAGATCAGTTCCTGCGCGCCGGTGTGGCCTTGCAAGGCGGCGCCGGCCGCATCGTGCTGCTGTTTGTACACGCTGCCGTCGTTGTCCCGGAAGCGGGCGCCGTAGCGGGCCACGACACGCGCGTAATGCCGCAACGGGAGCAACGCGGCCCCTTTAGCCGGAGAGGCGAAGTGGCTGAACTTCAGGTTCTGGGTGCTCCAATGCCAGTACTTGAGAATGAGTTGATCGGTGCAGCGGCCGTCGTGCGGCGACCACGCGATTTGATTGATGCCTGGCGTAATCCGCGCCGATGCCTTGTAAGCGTTGAGGAAATGCAGAGCCGCCTGTCGGTCGCCGAAACGCCCGGCCAAAGTGTCGATCCACGGCTCATCGGAGTAGTCCACGTCATTGGCTTCATAATACGCCACCCCCCTGGCGAACAAGCCCCATTTCGTGGAATTGAGCGAGCCGCCGGTCAGGTACGTCGCGATTCCCTTGTAGTTGTCGATCTTCTTCGCTTCGCGCACCATCTGGTAGGCAAATTCGGGAGAGTTGAACGGGAGGGTCGAAAAGTTGTGCGGGACGATTTGCATGACGGTCGGCAGACCCGATTGCTTGGCCCATCGCGTCGAGATCGGATAGGGTTCGGCGTCGCTGATGACCTCCCCGTTATGTTCAATGGCCAGCCACGTGTTGTCGTAGACCTCTTTGGGGACGATGTCCTCCAGGAAATCATCGAGCGGCAGCATCCAGTGAAAGAGGATGAAAATCGGTTTGCGCCCCGAACGCTTGAGGCCCGGTACCACGGCCTCTTTGAACCATGTGCTGCGCTTGCCGGGCAGCGCTTCGCCCATCACGCCGATGAAGCCGTCCAATTCGGGGTAAGTTTGGAACACCTCGGCGATCGCCGACTCGGTGAACGCCCGCGTCTTTTCGTTGCGCAAGCCCCAGTGAACCATCTTGTCGTGGCTCTGGTCCGGCGTCTTGTGCCCGTAATTGTGGCGCCAGTCGACCGTCTCGGAGACGGGCATGTCGACGTCATGGCCGTGGGCGCGCGCGAACGCCGGCGTCGTGACGATGAACATGCACTTGATGAAATTCTTTAGCCCGAGTTCCCAGGCGCGGCGGAAAATCCAACCCACGTGCTCGATGACTTTTTCCTGTTCGGCGTCGGGAAGGTCTCGGGCTTCGGGAAACTCCGTGTGACGGATCAACCACGTCTGCCACTGATGAACCAGCCACGGCTTGCACCAGTAGAGAATGGCGTTGTAGCCGTTGCGCGCGTCGCTGGTCAGCCTTGTCTCCCAACCCTGTTTGTCCCAGAAACTATCGGCCGTGGCCTGCTGACCGTTCTGGGCGTACCAATAGGGGTGGATAAGCTGTTCGATGACCGCCCGGAGCCGTCACGTTCGCCCGCCCATCGGTCGCCGCGGCCAACAACCCGCCCGACATCCCGGCGCCCACCAGACTCGACTTGATCATCTCTCTGCGCGTAAACTTGTTCATCTACCTACCCGATCCCACGCTTGGCGTGTTGATATTAATTAGAGCCGGCTCTTAATAAATAAAGACTTCGTTCGACCGGCTCAGGATTGTTCGTGAATCTGACGGCTGTGGGGGGGCGTTCAGTACGCGACAAGAAACAAAGCGGTTCTCGCGAAGCGCTTCATGGGAGACGTTCTCGCTGGCGTCGCGTTTGTGTCAAACTTCGGCATCTTCGCGAACACCGCGTTCCGGGTCGATGATCGCTTCCATGCAGAATACCCGCTCCGCATCGTTATCCGCATCCCCCCCCCTCGCGGTATCTCCGATCGGGGTTTTGCCGGTACCCTGGCGCGGCGCGGTCTCGATCGGCAACGATGTGAAATGGCGCTCGTTCGGCGGCAAAAACCGGAAGGGCGTTCTTACTGATAGTTCGGGATGCTACCCACGTTTGAAAAATACCATAGGTCGCCCGGGGAGATTACACCGTTGGTCGGATCGTAGAAGAACTCCTCGTCGCCGCTCACTCTGGGGTTGCCGTCCCACCATGTCAGGTCGGGGCCGGCGCTGTATCAGGAGAAATGAAATTCCCCGGTGGATAAGTGTATCCCTGCGCGGCGATAAACTGGGTTTCCCACCACTCTTTCCATGATATCTGGCCGGTGCCCGAAATATCTCCCGACGGGATATACGAAGCAAGGACGGACATCTCGACCTTTTTGCCCCAGCGCGTGTTGTCGGGCAGACGCACCATCGTGGTGTTCCAATGATCAACCGGAATACTGGTGATATAAGGGACCGGCGTGGTCAACATTCGGCCCATCCAGGTCGAACTGGCCGCGGGATCGGTCGGCCGCATGTTATAAATCATGATCACGCCGGTGGCGTTGACCCGACCATCATTAGGGCGGGGTGTCCTGCTCCAATCCACCACGTAAGAGTTGATCGCAATGCCGACGGTCCGCATGTCCACGATCGTGCGCGTGACCTTTGAGCGGGTTTGCGCTTGCAGAAAGTTCGGCACCGCGATCGTCGCCAGGATCGCGATGATGGCGACCACGATGTCATCGATCACCAGCGCGCCCGAATAGGAGCCCCAACCCAGGAAGACGGTCGTGCTATGCTTGCCTGCGGCGAAGGCCGGCTGACCGCGGAAGTCGTGTTCCGGAAGCCAGGTCACCCCGTCATCGGTGGAGTATTCCACGGCCGCCCCCTCGGTGTCGCCCAGCCAGACCCGAACCAACACCGATTCGGCCTTGGACAGCGCCGCCTCGAACGCATCATGGAAGGCGGTCGACATCCAGGTCTCTTCGCGCTCGGTGGGCACCCAAGGTTCCCCGGGCTGGGCGAAATGCATCCGGTCGTTGGTGAGGTCCCAGTAGCGGATGATCGCTTCCTGCCTGAAGAGCAGGTTGAACTGGTCGACGTGGAACGGCCCGCCGATCTGTGAATTGCCGGGGTAGGCGCTGCCCCACGGCATTTCGTTGGCGGGGTCACCCCAGAAGCGGAACGTCACGCGCAGGTCCTCGCCGCGATCGAAGTTGAGGAACGAATGGATGTTGGTGGTATGGTCGGAGCTGCTGAGGCTCGGGGCGGGCGGGCCATGCATGGAAACGGCGCAGTCTCCGGCGCCGACCTGGAAAATATCCACCGCCCCAAAACCGCTCCCGTCAAGCGTATCATCCTGAATGCTGACCAGCCAGTGGCCGCTGATCTCGCAGGTGTTAAAATCCTCCTCGAACAGCGGGCCGGGCACCGGGAACGGCGTGGGGGTCGGTTCGGGCGTCACGGTCGGGGCGCCGGTCTCCACGACGATCTCTATCGATAAAGACCGCGGCGCCGCTGGTGGCGAAACCCAGGAAGAGGTTGTCGAGCTGGCTGCCGCCCGAATTCCCGACCGAGTTGACCTCCTCGACCCAGGTGGCCCCGCCATCGATCGACCATTCGGCCTTGGCGCCAATCTCGTCGCCCAACGTCACTCGATGCAGGACGGCCGAGGCCTTGTCTTCGCTGTTGGCCCACGCGGCGTTGTACGACCCCGAGAGCGGCGGCCCCGTGTTCCATTCGTCCTGCGAAAAGCGTAGCGGCTGGTTCAGCCACAGCGAGAAGCAAGCCTCCTGACTGTTGTTCGGGGCCGGTTCGGTGTTGTTCTTACGCCAGGGGCCGTTGACCGAGGCGACCGCCGGGAACGCCCCCTGCCAGCCGTTCTTGGATGGGTCGCCCCAGGCCAGAAACGTGCAGCGGATATTCTCGCCGCGCGAAAAGTCCATGACCGAATACAGGCTGTTGCGATGGGATTCATCAAATGTATCCCCGGTGGCCAACGTGAAGAACGCCCAGTCGCCCGCGCCGATCTCCTCGAGCTCGGCCTGCCCGCCCTGGATATCACGGAGTAAAATTGTACCGCCGAGCGTAAATGGTTAGGGGAAGTGGCTCCACTGCCGGGGTCCGGTCCGATAGGCTCTGAGGCTCCCCCGTTTGGGGAGATCGAAGCCGTCGGGATCGGAGGAAAGGCGAGTGAAGACCATGGAGGACTACGTATGCATCCGGAGGATGCATGAGATCGAGGAGTTGAGTCTGCGGGAGATTTCCCGGCAGACCGGCTTTCACCGCGACACGATCAAGAAGAACCTGGAGGAGGGTGCGCCGCCGGGTTACCAGCGCCGAGCGCGGCCGGTCTTGCCGGTGTTGGGGCCGTTCATTGGGATCATCGATGAGATGCTGAAGACGGACGCGAAGAACCGGCGCAAACAGCGCCACAGCGCCAAGATGATTTTTGAGCGTCTGCGCGAGGAGTATGGCTACCCTGGGGGCTACACGCAGGTCTGCGAGTATGTTGGGCAGGCGCGCGAGCGCGGGCGGGAAGCCTATGTGCCCTTAGCGTTCGAGCCGGGGACGGCGCAGGTGGATTGGGGCGAGGCCTGGGCACTGGAGGATGGTCAGGAGCGCAAGCCCCATTCCACCCACCAACACTAGGCCAAAACTCACCGGAGAAGCACTCGCTTCACGGCTTAATAACCCATAAGTACAGACGCCGCCCAACGGTTCGGCCACCTCCTCTTCACAAAAGCACACCCGTGGAACACTCGTTAACCAAACCCGGAGCGATCACTCCACGACCCGCCCCATTCTCCGAGCGTGTAAGACAACGTGTTATCGACCAAATCTTTAGCTGGTTGGTTGACGGACAAATAAAATGTTCAGGGAAACTGGATCGCCCAGTGTACGACTTATTGACCTGATTTTCCCTGAAGACTGCGTATTGAAGGGCCACCGTTAAGTCTACTGTTTGAAAGTTTACGCCGTAACCCCCGATTTTGTCAACAGCCCCCCCCCACCCGCATAGCTGGCGGATGCCCGCGGCGCCAGATTACAGAAGCAACCTATTAGAGCCCGGGAGGCGGCTGTCAACAGCAGAATCCTCTCCATGGCCGCGAGCCGTCCGACGCTTGGCTTCGCACCTCGAGCCGAACCAACTCGGTCGCGCTCTGATCGCCAGAACTGAAAGGCAAACTCTTTTCGGGACCCTCTGGGCAACCCCTCATTCATCGATAACAATAATAAAATCAACGTTCTTAAGATAACCACCCGGAGCGGAGGCTGCGGATTTCCGGGCCTTGGGGGCTCGTGAAGACCTTCTCACCCATCGCATCCAGGCCCCTCGCGAATCTGCCCTCGGCGCGGGCGAACGACCCCGGGAATTGCTCGTGCGACCCGGCCACGACGTCCATCAAGGGGAAACGGCCTCACCCGCGCTGATCGTGTCCTCTACGTCGCCTCCGACCCCCAGCCGCGCCGTGTCGAGCAGGTCTAAGCGGCTTGACTCGGCGGCTCCCACCCGCCACCCTGGGCGGCTCCCCCCACCAGCTCGGCGACAGACACGACTCGATGGCCCTGAATGAATCGGTTCCGCGCACGATCCCCCGCCTATCCGAACCCCATCGAGATATACGGCGCCGTCGAATCCCACCCGAGATGCCCGTGAGGATTCGCCTTGACTCACTCCCTGATTCTGATATGATTAGACGTAACATCCAGCGCGCCCGTAGCTCAATTGGATAGAGTGTCTGACTACGGATCAGAAGGTTCCGGGTTCGACTCCTGGCGGGCGCGCCAATTATCTTCAATCAAATCAATAATCTACGATCTGATCGAAAAGCAAGCTGGTGGCGGCAATGTAAGTTTAGTGTAAGTCCGAGGTCATTCTTCCACCGCGAGCTTCCCCAACGATTCTTCCGGCTGGTTTGTCGAAAGCAGTGCTTCCTCGATTCGTGTGACGACCTCCGATTTCATCCTGTGCCTCGCCAAAATTCGGAACTTCAATGATTTCAGTCACTTGACTTGTTTCTTCTTCATGCACAAAATCGGCCATGAAGCTCAAGATTCTCATCACTATCGTTTCCGCCGGCCTGCAGGTCCTGCGCCTTGTCGTCCTATCCCGAGATGAGCTGATTATGGAGAACTTGGCCCTACGCCAGCAGATGTCCGTGCTCAATAGGGAGCATCTCCGGCCACGGTTGAGTTGGCGGGATCGGGTCTTCTGGGTATGTTTGAGACGGGTCTGGCCCAAATGGCGCAATCCGCTTCTCATCGTTAAGCCAGATATCGTCCTCCGCTGGCATCGACACGGATTCCGGCTTTATTGGCGTTGGAAATCGAACTCGGGCACCAAGCGAGGCCGACCCCTGACCACGTCGGAGATTCGCGAACTGATCGGGCGCGTGGCCAGGGAGAACTCCACTTGGGGTG
>Ga0310121_10000866_pt1 | contig 32147 bp, 24 predicted proteins | sample CB27_Tmax_986_MG_FD_203504 | JGI IMG/M metagenome (GOLD analysis project Ga0310121, IMG submission 203504) | Marine microbial communities from Western Arctic Ocean, Canada - CB27_Tmax_986 | ecosystem: Environmental > Aquatic > Marine > Oceanic | place: Canada: Western Arctic Ocean | collected... | reverse complement strand
GTTAGGGGTGAATAGGTTCGCCGGGGGGGGGGGCTTCGTTCTCCCACACGCCTTCAAACCATAGACTGTCGCTCATGGGCCCAGGCCAGCGTTTCGCTTGCCGTTGAGTTTGGCACCACGCACACCTATCCATCTCGAGCACATCCCGAATTGAGTATTCACTGATTCTCGTCGGTTGGCCTTTGCACGGCTAACGAGATGACGTAAGATATGGCACTGGAGGCGTATGAGCGAAGATGACGTTTTTGGTTGAGATCGAGCGGGAGGACGACGGTCGCTGGATCGCCGAGGCGCCTGACCTGCCGGGGGTGGTGGCGTACGGCGGCGATCCGGACCAGGCGAAGGCGAAAGTCCAGGCCCTGGCTCTGCGCGTCGTGGCCGATCGCTTGGAACACGGCGAGGCTGGCCCCGACCTGCTCGAGATCAGATTCGCTGCAGCGTGAGTCGATGGCCCAGCACGCGCGCGAGGAACTGGGGCCGAGGATGCTAGCCCGCATCGCCCGTCGGACAGGCCTTTGGCCTGAAGATTTGTGAGATACGATGCCTCTTGAGCCGCATCTGCGGATTCGAATTCGTAGGGGGGCGAGGCCCGCCAAGTTTCAGGACTTCTCAAGCTCCCGTTCGCTAGCCCGGGCGAGCGTTTCGAGGCGCACGAGGAACGTCTCGCGTTCGGCCTCGGGGATGTCCGAGAGCACGGCCATCTGAAGCTCGACGGCGATCGAGCGTGACTTGTGATAGAGCCGCCGACCGGGCGCCATGAGTCGGATGCGCTTGGCCCGCCGGTCGTGCTCGTGGGGCGCGCGCTTGATCCAACCCTCCGCTTCCATCCTTCCCAGCAGCGCGGCGATCGTATTGGGATCGCTCGCCATCATCTGGGTCAATTCGCTCTGAGTGACCCCCTGGCCGTCCTGCTCGTTGAGCCAGCGCAGGATCGAGAACTGATCGGGCGTCAGGCCCAGGTGGGCGATGCGGCGCCGGAAGCACTTGTTCAGGCTGAACCAGGCCCGGCGTAGCAGGGGCGGCAGCCGGCGGCGAAGCGGGTCGTCGGCCGACAGCGCATCGCCGCCGAGGTCATCAGCCGGCTCTTCGGTCACCTCATTTCGGAGCCCGGTGTTTTTAATACGTGTAGGTACCATATTAGGCTGGCAAGTTGCCCTCAACCCGGCTATAATCTCGCTTCTGTGTGCGTCCTGCACATCGACCATCGCTCCCAGGGCGGATGTTGGATATTTTACGCGCTAAGTCCAAGACTGGCAAGTCGATAGAGCAAGGCGGAGGCCCGGAGCGATGGCTAGCCGGCTCAGCGAGGGAAGCAAAATGAAAGCCCAGATTAGGGTGAACCGAGTCCGTTGTCTCATCGCGTGGGTTGCGGCCCATGCCCTCTTGATTGTGATCAACTTCCATTGCGCCGGGGAGGTTCGCGCCGCCGAACATGAGCGGGCGGCGGGTTGGCTCAGTTGGCGCGGGCCCGAGCAGAACGGCGTTTCGGCGGAGACGGACCTCCCCGACCGCGTCAGCCCCGAGGGAGAAAACCTGCTCTGGACCCATGACCTGTGGGGGCGTGGCACGCCGGTCATCGCCGGCGACAGGGTCTACGTGTTCGGGTATCACGGCGACGGGCCGGAGCTTCAGGAATACCTGGCCTGCCTGGACCTGAATTCGGGGGAATTGATTTGGGAACGGCGATTCAACGATTTCATCAGCGATATCATTTACAACCGTTACAGCATCGGCAGTCCGACGATCGACCCGAATACCGGGCGGCTCTACCTGATGACCACGCCCGGCCTGTTCATGTGTCTTTCGCCCGAGGGCGAGACGATCTGGGAACACTCGATGATGGAGCGCTTTGGGCGGCTCACGTTTCCCAACGGGAGAACCGGCGCACCGGTGATCGTGGATGATCTGGTCATCCATCATGGCATCACATCCTACTGGGGCAAGCAGGGGCCGGCCCGCGACCGGTTCTTCGCGTTCGACAAGGAGACCGGGGATTTGGTCTGGGCCTCGACTCCCGGCGTCGGGCCCAAGGATAGCTCGTTTTCGACCCCCGTGCTTGGGGTTCAGGGTAATAAGAAAGTCCTCTACGCCGGGACCGGTTGCGGCAACGTTGTCTGCATCAACGCGCTCAACGGCCAGCCGCTGTGGCGCTACCAACTCTCCACGGGCGGTATCAATTGCTCGGTGGTCGTGGGCGACGACCGCGTCATCGCCCTGCACGGCAAGGAAAACATGGACGATTCGACGGCGGGCCGGATGGTGGCGCTCAAGCTTGGGGCCGAGCCCGCCGCTGGAGAAGCTGGACCCGTTGTGTTGGATAAATCGGCCGAACTGTGGCGCAACGAACTCGGCATCTTCACCAGCTCGCCGGTCCTGGCCGGCAATCGCGTCTACCAGGTCATCCACACCGGGGAACTGTGCTGCGTGGATGCCGGAACGGGTGAAATCCTGTGGAGGGAAAAGCTCGATCACAGTCAATTGCACGCCTCGCCGCTCTTCGCCGACGGGAAGCTCTACGTCCCCATGCAATCGGGTCTGTTCTATATCATTCGCCCCGGCGAGGAAAGGGCCGAGGTGCTGTGCAAGGTACAGCTCGAAGGCAACGGCCTGGGTTCACCGGCGGTCTGGAACGGCCGGCTCTTCGTCCATACGACGAAAAAGCTGTACTGTTTCGGCATTGAAGACACGCTGCCGAGTCGCCAGCCGCCTGACTCCTCCGCGCAACTTGATCTCGCGCATGAGAGCGGGCCCGCGAGCGGATATCGGGCGATCCCCTCGGATGTATTGCTGCGGCCGGGGGACGAGAAAGCGGTGCGTCTGTCAGCCGTCGACCCAGATGGTCACGTGATCAGCGGCGCGCCCCATGTCCATTGGGAGAAGTTCATCCCACCCACCGCCAAGGTGAAAGCCAAGCTCGATGCCGGCTTCAACCAGCGGGGCGCGCTGGTCGCCGGACCGGACGCGAAGATCTCCGCCGGGATGTTCAGGGCGTCGGATCACGATGGGCGAAGCGGTTTCGTTCGCGGGCGCATCTTGCCGAACTTGCCTTTCGATGAAGGCTTCGACGGTTTCGAGCTGGCGGTGGACCACAAGACCGAGCAGGGCGTGAAGTTCGCTTACCCACCACTGCCCTGGATCGGCGGGAGGTTCAAGTGGGAGATTCGCGAACTCGAGGGCGACAAGGTGCTGACCAAGACGCTGGACCGCCTGCTCTTCCAGCGTTCGATGACGTTCATCGGCCACCCCGATGAGAGCAACTATACGATGGAGGCCGACGTGCGCACCGACGGCAACCGGCGCATCATGTCCGACGTGGGCCTGGTCAACCAACGCTACATCATCTCGCTCAAGGGCCAGTGGCAGCTGATCGAGGTCAGTTCGAATCACGAGCGGATCAAGGTTTCGGTCCCATTCAGCTGGGAGGTCAAGAAGTGGTATCGGCTCAAGACGCGGGTCGACGTCGCTGAAGACGGTTCGGGGGTCATCCGCGCCAAGGCCTGGCCGCGTGGCGAGACCGAGCCCGAAAGCTGGACGATCGAAGTCCCGCACCAGACCGCCCATGCCAAAGGCGCGCCCGGCCTGTTCGGCTTCTCGCCGCAGAGTAAGAAACGCGTGTTTATCGACAACATTTCCGTCTATTCCAACGACTAAGAGGTATTCGCCATGTTACGAACGAACATTACAACCACGTCCCTCATCACGCTGCTCGTTCTCGTCGCCGCGGCGCGGCTCCCCGCCGCCGATTGGCCGATCTGGGGCAAGGACGCCTCGCGCAACATGGTCAGCGAGGAAACGGGGCTTCCCGACTCCTTTGACCCCGGCCGGATGAAGGAGGGGAGCGAGGAGATCGACTTGGCAACCACCGAGAACGTCAAGTGGGTGGCCAAGGTGGGTTCGCAGTGTTATGGCAATCCGACCGTTTCGGGCGGAAAAGTCTTCGTCGGGACCAACAACGAATCGCCGCGCAATCCCGATCACGTCGGCGATCGCGGCATCATTATGTGTCTCGATGAACAAACCGGCGAACTCATCTGGCAACTGATCGTGCCCAAGCTCGGCGCGGGCAAGGTCAGCGATTGGGAATACCTCGGTATCTGTTCCTCGCCCGGTGTTGATCGCGACCGCGTCTTCGTCGTCACGAACCGTTGCGAGGTCGTTTGCCTTGACACCGAGGGGATGGTCAACGGCAACGACGGGCCGTTTATGTATGAGAAGCTCTACATGGATGGGGCGCATGACGGCCTCAAGGAGCAGGGGACCTTGCCTGCACCCGACGACCCCTCGCTCGCGATCGGTTCCGACTCCCAGGTCGCCGACATCATTTGGCGTTTCGACATGCGTGATGAACTGGGCGTCTTCCCCCACAACATCGCCAGCAACTCGGTGATGGTCGTCGGCGACACGGTTTACGTCGCGACGTCCAACGGCGTCGATTGGTCGCACACCAACATCCCATCGCCCAAGGCCCCGGCCTTCATCGCGCTCGACAGGAACACGGGCGAGTTGGTCGGCGAGGAAGGCGTCGGGATCAGCCAACGGCTTTTCCATTGCAACTGGGCGTCGCCGGCGTGGGGCGAGGTGGGAGGCAAGGGCCAGGTGATCTTCGGCGCGGGCGACGGGTTCTGTTACGGTTTCGATCCCGAACCGGTCGAGGATGAGGACGGGTTCCTGGTCTTCAAGGAAATCTGGCGTTACGACTGTAATCCCCCTCGCTATCGCCACCGCGACGACGGCAAACCACAAAAATACGCGACCTATAACGGCCCGAGCGAGATCATTTCGACGCCCGTGTTCCACAACGGCCGCGTTTACGTCGCGATCGGCCAGGACCCCGAGCATGGCGAAGGCGTGGGTAATCTGGTTTGCATCGACGCCACGAAGACCGGCGACATCACCCAGAGCGGGCGCGTGTGGGAATACGACAAAATCAATCACACGATCTCGACCGTCTCAATCGCGGACGGGCTGGTGTTCGCGGCCGATTACGCCGGCACGGTCCATTGCCTGGACGCCGAGACGGGCGAGTTTTACTGGTCGCATGACACGGAGAGTCACATGTGGGGTTCGACGCTGGTCGGCGACGGGAAGGTCTATCTTGGCGCCGAAGACGGCCGGATCGTGGTGCTCGCGGCCAGCAAGGAAAAAAAGTTGATCAACGAAACCGAGATGGGCGTTTCGGTTTATTCTTCTCCGATCGCGGCCAATGGCGTTGTTTACATCGGCACGCAGACGCACCTATATGCCATCAGCGATGAAGAGAAGGCCGTGGCGGCGGGCGATTGAGAGAGCGACCTGTCGCCATCAAGTTTGGAAATGGCAAACGCGCCTCAAAGCGGAGCGCAGTGAACCCTGGGGTCGGGCTGAAGGCAAGATTCAATAAGAGGAGATCCGTCATGAGAGCGCGCCATTTGTCCGCCTTACGCATTCACGTGATCGTTCTCATTCTGGCCGTGACTGGATCATGTGTAACCAATCAATACTCGAATTCAAAGGCGGGAACGAATAGGGAAGAGCCGGATTCCTTTACCTTGGCCGTTTTGCCGGACACGCAGAATTATCTGCCCACTGCATCCAATGGCGGGCGTTTGGACTATGTGAAGGTTTTCGAATCACAAACGCGGTGGATTCTACAAAACCACCTGCGGGAAAACATCGTCTTTGTGTTGCACGAAGGGGATATCACAAGCGAGAATTCGGATCTCGAATGGGGTTTGGTGAATGAGATTTTCTCTCCCTTGGACGGCATCGTGCCCTATATCCTGACTCCGGGCAATCATGACGTGCCGTCTCATGCACAATCGCCAGGCAACCCGCGCGACACGGCGAATTACAACAAGACCTTTCCGGTCGATCGTTTTCAGCATGAACCCTGGTGGGGCGGCCACATGGAGGCGGATCCCGACCAGCGGTTCGTTTTGTTCACCGCGGGCGGAACGGACTTCATGGTAGTGACCTTGGAATGGATGCCGAATGATGAAATGTTGGCCTGGGCCAATGAAGTTGTTGAAGCTCATCCGGATCGGCGGGTGATTGTGCTCACGCACAGTTATCTCGATTCAGACGAGACGCGCATCGGACCGGAAGATAATAGGGCATCGCACCAAGCCTCCCTTTGGACGGACGATACCAATAACGGTGAAGACATCTGGGAGGAGTTCGTCAGACGGCACAAAAATATATTCCTCGTGCTGTGCGGACACGTCCTCAGTTGTGGTCGGCTGACGAGTCGGGGGGATCACGGAAATAAAGTTCATCAGGTCTTGGCCAACTACCAGGGCATGGAGAACGGCGGCAACGGGTGGCTCAGACTGATGCGCTTTGAGCCGGCGGCCGATCGGATCGTGGTGAGTGCCTACTCCCCGTGGTTGGACCGGTATTCTCATGACGAATCAGATGGCTTTGTTCTGGAATTATCCGATGCGAGGGAGATCGAGTCCCAAGTCCATTGACCCACTGACATCGGGAGGCATGGAGTGTAACCAGGTTCAAACACCACGACGCGCGCACGAAATCCACGTTGTCCCTCCCGGAGGATTGTGAAATAATGACCGTCACCTGATTGGAGAAGGAGCAAGGCATGGCAATCGAATTGGAATATGACGTTCTGGACGACGCGCGGGTGGCCGCGGCATTGAAGAACCTGCCGGGCTGGGAACAGGATGGGCCTGCGATTCGCAAGCAATACTCATTCGACAGCTTTATGGAAGCCGTTGCGTTCGTCAACCGCGTGGCCGCGACCGCCGAGCATATCAATCATCACCCCGACATCATCGTTAACTACAAGAAGGTGACCATCCGCTTCTGGACGCACAAGAAAAACGCGACGACCGGGGCCGACGTCTATACGGCCGCCGAGGTCGACAAGGTGGCCTGATCGCTCGCGCCGGCGCGAGCGAGCCCGCGGAGGCTCGGGGTCGCCGGTCCCTTCATTTGGATCGTAATGGAACAAACCGAGGCGATCGTCCTGTCCGCGTCGCCCTATAGCGAGACATCGCTGATCGTCCACCTGCTGACGCGCGAGATGGGGGTGGTGCGGGCACTGGCGAAAGGCGCGCGGCGGCGGCGCGGACGCACGACGCAGGCGGCTTACGAACCGTTCAGTCGGGTGCAAGTCGCCATTAGCGTCCGCTCGCCCGACAAGCTCGGCGTGCTCGGCGAGGTTTCGCTCGTTTGCGAGTGGAACTACCTGAGATGCGACTTGGTTCGTTTAGCCTTCGCGGGCTTGGGGGTTGAGGTTCTGGGGGCGGTCACGCGGGACTCACCGCCCGAACCGTTTCACTTCGAGGAGGCATGCCGCTTTCTCGATACGCTGGGCGAGACCGAGGCGCCCGGATCGCTGCTCATCACGTTGCTCCTGCGCCTGCTGCACCACGCCGGCTTTCCGCCCCATCTGGCCGAACCCTGGACGGCCGAGACGTTGCCGCCGGTCGTCGTTTACCATTTCGACCGCATCCAATTTGACCGCCCCGGCCCCGCAGACCCTTCATCGACGATGCGGCTTCCCGCTTCGGCGCTCGCGCCCGTTCTCGATATCATCGAAGAACCCCCACCTTATGATGCGCCGTTCGATGTGCCGACTTCCACCGGACGACCGATCCTGCGCTGGCTCATCCGCGTATGGGAAGATCACCTGCACTGTCGACTCAAAGCGGCGGAATTCTTGGAGAAGATGGTGATTAGAGAGAAATCTAGTTAGAGAAGGAAGAACTCTCAGATTGTGATTTCATTTTGATGGGTGCATCAGCTCCCTTAATTCTGTGTCCAGAAGGGAATGCATTTGACTCAAAACGGGTTGCGCTTCATTTGCCCAAAGGCTATGGTCAAGTTCGTAACGAAGCTGCGCATTGTTATCGATAGCTTCTTCACATCGCGCCAAAACAGAGGTCATCATTTTGTCTAATGTGTCAAATTGACTGCACGTTTCCATATCAAGATAAGCGCGATTGTTATCATAGTATTTGAAGAATGCCGGCCTCATTTTATTTGTAGCCATAATCAGTGAAGGTATTTAGTCGTGTGTTGTTTGATGCTTTGGGGCCAAAATATTTTGCATGTTCTTTAAGATTTCACCGAACTCTCCATCCAATTTACCAAGAATTTCGATTTTCTCTTTCTTGAAAGAAATTTGATCTTCGAGCTCACGCCGATATTTTACATTTTCTCGATCCAATGCGGCTTTATGATCTTCTGACTCTCTCTGGTGCTGCGCTCTAAGGTTTTCAATCTCCCGTTGATACTTATGATTCTTAATGAATTGCCATGCATTAGCTCCCATCGAAATCAAAGCCACCGTTATGGGTATCCATACGGAGGGACTTAAGAATTCATTATCGTGCATATTCAATATGCCTGTATCGTAATTGCAAGCCCGTCGCCAGTAGCAGTTCGACTCGCTTAAGAATCGAAACCGTCATTTCTCATTCTGATTGTAGGAGCTATTTCGTGGCATCGGCATGCCCCTTTTCAACACTTAATACTATATATTATTATAATAATAATAATTATTTAACCCAACCGCATCATGAATAGTCTTCCTTTGACCCCATTGACCTAGCGGCGAGGAGATTTTGATTTCGGCTTTTTCGTAGTCGCGTGTGCCCTTCTGGATTTCTTCGTGGGCTTCTTGGCTCTCGCCGGCATGCTTTCCTTCAACGCCGCCTGCGCTGCGGCCAGGCGGGCGACGGGGACGCGGTAGGGGCTGCAGCTTACGTAGTCCAGGCCGAGCTGGTGACAGAACTCGACGGTGGCCGGGTCGCCACCGTGTTCGCCGCAGATGCCCAGTTTGATGTCGGGCCGGACCTTGCGGCTGTCTTCGATCGCCATGCGCATGAGCCGGCCTACTCCTGCCACGTCGATCGTCGCGAACGGGTTGGCCGGCATGATGTCCAGCTCCTGGTACTGCGGCAGGAACCCGGTGGAGTCGTCGCGACTCATGCCCAGTGTGGTTTGGGTCAGGTCGTTGGTGCCGAAGCTGAAGAACTCGGCGTGCTCGGCGATCTGGTCGGCGCAGAGGGCCGCGCGTGGGATTTCGATCATCGTCCCGACCAGGTATTTGACGCGCTTGCCGGTCGAGCGTTTGACTTCGTCGGCCACGCGGCGGACGACCTCGAGCTGCAGGGACAGCTCGCGGGGGTAGCCGACCAGCGGGATCATGATCTCCGGCTTGACGCGCCCGCCCTCGCCCATCACCTGGGCCGCCGCCTCGAAGATGGCCCGCGCCTGCATCTCGGTGATTTCGGGATAGACGTTGCCCAGGCGGCATCCGCGGTGGCCGAGCATCGGGTTGGCTTCCCGCAGGGCCTCGACGCGTCGCCGCACGGTTTTCTCGCTGACGCCGAGCTTCGCCGCAGTCTCCTTGATCGTCTCGGGGTCGTGGGGGAGGAACTCGTGGAGTGGCGGGTCGAGCGTCCGGACCGTGACGGGCCGACCGCCCATCGCGCGGAAGATACCGGCGAAGTCTTCGCGTTGAAAGGGGAGCAATTCATCGAGCGCGGCGCGGCGCTCCTCGCCGTTCTCGGCCAGGATCATCTTGCGCACCGAGTAGATACGCTCGCCCCTGAAGAACATGTGCTCGGTGCGACACAGGCCGATGCCGGCCGCGCCGAAGGTAATCGCGTTGGCGGCCTGGTCGGGCTGGTCGGCGTTGGCGCGCACGTCGAGCCGCCGGGCCTTGTCGGTCCACTTCATGAGCCGGGCGAAATCCTGATAGACCGGGCTCTGCTCGGGCTTGAGCGTCTTGTTGATGAGCACCTGGACGACCTCGGAGGGCGCCGTGTCGATGCGCCCCTCGTATACCTCGCCCAGCGTCCCATCGATCGAGATGAATTCGCCCTCCCCGATGGTCTTGCCGTTCACCGTCATCCGCTTTTCATGGTAGTCGATCGCCAAATCCCCGCACCCGCACACGCAGACCTTCCCCATCTGGCGGGCGACAAGCGCGGCGTGCGAGCTGACGCCCCCGCGCGCGGTAAGGATGCCCTCGGCGGCGATCATCCCGCGCAGATCCTCGGGGCTGGTCTCGACGCGCACGAGCAAGACGCGGTCACCGCCGTGGGCCATCCGGACCGCATCCTCGGCGTGGAAGACGACTTTGCCCGAAGCGGCGCCCGGCCCGGCCGCCAAGCCCGAGGTCAGCCGCCTGCCGGTGCCCACGGCCCGCTCGCGGTCGTTGCGGTCGAAGACGGGCGCGAGCAAATGGTTCAGCGAATCCGCCGGGATGCGCAGGATCGCTTCTTCGGGGGTGATGAGCCGCTCGCTGACCATTTCGCAGGCGATGCGAACGGCCGCCAAGCCGGTCCGCTTGCCGTTGCGCGTCTGGAGCATGAAGACGTGGTTGTCCTCGACCGTGAACTCGAAGTCCTGCATGTCACGGAAGTGCTTCTCGAGTTTTCCGCAGACCTTCTCTAATTCCCGGTGCGCCTTGGGCATCTCATCCGATAGCTTGGCGATGGAATGCGGCGTGCGCACGCCGGCGACCACGTCCTCGCCCTGGGCATTGATCAGGTACTCGCCGTAGAAGACATGCTCGCCAGACGCGGGATCGCGCGTGAACGCCACCCCCGTGGCCGACGTGTCGCCCAGGTTGCCGTAGACCATCGCCTGGACGTTGACGGCTGTCCCCCAGTTGTGTGGGATGCCGTATTTGCGGCGGTAGACGATCGCGCGGTCATTGTTCCACGATCCGCAGACGGCCCCGATGGCCCCCCAGAGCTGCTTATGTGGATCATCGGGGAAATCGTGTCCGGCCCGTTTGCGAATGAGGCGCTTGAAGTGCTTGACAAGCTCCTTGAGATCATCGACGCCCAGGTCCAGATCGCTGGCCGCCTTCTTCTCACTCTTGATGGACTCAATCATCTCCTCGAACGGCTCATGGTGCTCCCCCGCCCGGCGTTGGACGCCCATCACGACGTCGCCGTACATCTGAACGAACCGCCGGTAACAGTCCCAGGCGAACCGCGGATTGCCGCTGAGCGTGGCCAGTGCCTCGGTGGTCTGCTGGTTCAGGCCCAGGTTGAGGATCGTGTCCATCATGCCGGGCATCGAGTCGCGCGCCCCCGAACGCACCGAAACGAGCAACGGATTTTTCGGATCGCCGAGTCGTTTGCCCAGCTCCTTCTCGACGCGGGCGACGGCCTTGGCGACCCGCTCCTTGAGGCCGGGCGGGTATTTGTTCTTATGCTCCATGTAGTGGACGCAGACTTCGGTCGTGATCGTGAATCCAGGGGGGACGGGCAGCCCGATGCGCGTCATCTCGGCCAGGTTCGCGCCCTTGCCGCCGAGCAGCGGCTTTTGTCCGCCGTGACCGTCGGTCCTTGTTTTCCCAAACGAGTAGACATGTTTCTTAGCCATCGAGATGTGCTCCTGGGGGGATCCATCAACCTTCGCCACCATTCGCGCCATGAAGGGTGATGAAGACACTCTGGTCTGATACACTATCCGCGTGCGACATGCAAAGGACCTCGAAAGTTTGTTTGATCCAGAACTGAATCAGGAGAAGCTCGACAAATTTTTTAGGCGGTTGCGCCGGTCGCGCCGCAGTCTCTTGTTCCTCGATTACGACGGAACCTTGTCCCCCTTCCGGATCGAACGTGACGATGCCGTGCCGTACGAGGGTGTCAGAGAGAGGCTCGGGGCGATCATCGATACCGGCCACACCCGCCTGGTGATCGTGACCGGGCGCACGATGCGCGACGTGATGCCCTTGCTGGGATTGAATGATCCCCCCGAAATCTGGGGCTCTCACGGCTGGGAACGGCGATTGCCCAATGGCCGTATCGATCATCCAGAGTTGCCCGAAGCGGCGCGCTCCGGACTGGCCGAGGCTGCAGTCGCAGCCGAAGAGCTGGGGCACGCCGACCTCCTGGAGCGCAAACCCGCCGGTTTGGCGTTCCACTGGCGCGGCCAGGGGGAGATGGAGATCGGACTTATTCGCGAACAAGTCGGGGAATCGTGGTTCGCGCTGGCCGCGCGTTGCGAGCTGGTGCTGATGAAGTTTGACGGTGGCCTGGAATTGCGGGCCGAGGGGCGCAACAAGAGGGTCGCCGTCCAAACCGTGCTCGCGGAAGAAGAGACCGGGGTTCCCGCCGCTTATCTCGGCGATGACCTGACCGACGAAGACGGCTTCCACGCGATCGAGGGGCGGGGGCTATCGATCCTCGTCCGCGCCAAACCCCGCACCAGCGCCGCCCAGTGCTGGATTCGGCCCCCCGAGGAGTTGCTGAGGTTTCTTGACGGCTGGCTAGAGACCACGGCGGCCCGGACCGATCAGAGGTGACATTGCGCGAGCGGCCGAGATAGAATCACGGGTGTTGGCCCAACTTCGCCGCTACCCAAGTCTCCGATCTCCCATGTCAAACAAGGTCTATATCGAAACTTACGGATGCTCGTTCAACGTCGCCGATGGCGAGGCGATGGCGGGGGTGCTCGACCGCGCCGGGCACCGCTTGGTCGATCAACCCGACGCCGCCGACGTGATCATCCTCAATACATGCACGGTTAAGGACCGGACGTTCCGGAACTTTGAGAAGCGGTTTCGCGGGCTGAGGGAAGCCGCGCGGTCGGGGAGTGGTCCGCAAGTGGTCTTGGCCGGTTGCATCCCGAAGGCGCACGAACGGAGCGACATGTTCGAGGGCGTCTCGTCGATCGGCCCCGACACGATTGACCGGCTCGACGAGGTTGTTCGCGAAACGGCTGCCGGACGCGTGGCACAACGGCTTCGTCGGTCCTCGAATGAGCCGGCCGAACCAGACAGGCTGCGGCTGCCGTCCCTACGGCGCAATCCCCTGGTCGAGGTATTGCCCATCTCCAGCGGTTGCATGAGCGCCTGCGGCTTTTGCCAGACGCGCCTGGCGAGAGGTCGGCTGCGCTCCTTCCCGCCCGGCGACATCCTGCGCAAGGTCCACCAGGCGGTCGAGGAGGGGGTGAGGGAGATCTGGCTCACCTCGCAGGATACCGGGGCCTATGGCAAGGACTGCGACTGGCCGCTGCCGCGCCTGCTGCGCCGGATTTGCGAGATCGAGGGAGATTTCCGCGTCCGGCTCGGCATGAGCAGCCCGCAGTGGATTGAGCAGGACCTGGAGGCATACCTGGACGCCTTCGAGCATCCCCGCATGTTCCGTTTCCTACACGTCCCCGTTCAGTCGGGCTCGCGGCGGGTATTGGAGGAGATGAGGCGCGGGCACGGGGTGGGCGAGTTCGAGCGGGTGTGTGACGGGTTTCGTGCCCGCTTCCCGGACGCGTGCCTCATGACCGACGTGATCGCCGGCTTCCCGACCGAGCGCGACGAGGACTTCGAGGCCACGCTCGATTTGCTCGCCCGGGTTCGGCCGGCCGCCGTGAATCGCTCAAAATTCAGCCCTCGCCCCGGCACGGCGGCCGCGCGTCTACGCGCCCTGCCCGACCATGTCCTGACCGAGCGGTCGCGCCGACTCGACGCCACGGTACGCGGCTTGGCCCACGCTTATCATCGGCAGTGGGTTGGCCGAAGTGAGCGCGTGCTGACTTTCGAGTACAAGAACGAGCGCACCACGCTGGCCCACAACCGCTGCTGGCGCCCCGTCGTGCTGGAAGGTCGCCATGCGTTGGCCCAGTGGGTTGAGGTCCAATACACCGGCGCCGGCGATTTCCATTTGCTGGCCACGCCCTGAGCGCGGATCGCACAGGGGCAGCTCGCCTCCCGTTGCGGGCCGTTGTATGATTACGACGCTCTCTCGAGAACGTCCGGCTCATTAAGCAACATTTCGGGGGATGAGGCCTGTCAATATCCTCCGTGTGCGATGAATCAAGATAGGAGTTGTCAACATGTCTGAACGAGCACAACATTTTGCCAGGGGAATGTTTGCAGCCCTGGTTTTTATCTCCATGTCAAATCTCTTTTCACAGAGAAGCCTGGTTCCTCCCGGACCTCCGGCGCCGGTCATGAAGACGCTGGACCAGGTTGAAGCACGCACACCGCTGCCGCCGGTCGGTTTTGATGCCGCAACCGATCTGGCGCTGACCATAAGCGAGGCGGGATCCTACTACATAACACAAAGCATCACGGGCGTCGGCAGTGACACTACCGAAGAACGCTTGGCGGGCGGGGTGGTGATCGATGCCAATAATGTGCAGCTCGATCTCAATGGTTTCAGCCTGACCGGTTCAGAGATTCAACCAACTCAACATGGAGGCGCTGGAATTTATATCGCCGCCGGACGGATGAGCGTATCGATCCTCAACGGCACTGTCGAGGGCTGGGGTGAGGCGGGAATCTCGGCGGACGGTACCGTTGCTTGCCAGGTGCGTTCGGTGCGCCTGATCATGAACGGGCGTAATGACGACGGCGTCACCAGCCCGGGGCTGGCACTCAGCGAGAGTGGCCTGATCCAGGAGTGCATGGCTTACGGCAATGGATCGGCGGGATTTAAAGCGGGGCCAGGAACATCCATCGAACGATGCACCGCGCAGATGAATGGCGGAAATGGATTTACCGCGGAGGGTTCCACCCTGCGGGATGCAATCGCATACAAGAACACCGAGATTGGATTTTCATTGCAGCTTGGTTCAACGGCCAACCGCTGTTCGGCGAACGAAAACGGAGGTGACGGATTTACAACCTCGCTCTCGATCCTGACGGAATCGACGGCCTACAATAATGGCGGCATCGGGATCGTCGTCGGGAGCGGTTCTCTGGTGGAACGGAATAATTCACGCTCCAACGATTCGTTCGGTATTTCGGTTGACGAAGTGAGTTCAGGTAGTCGAGTCGCGGATAACGTTTCTTCCTTCAATGAAGGTATAGGCCTGTTCATCCGGTTGAATGCTCGGGGCAGCCGGGTCGAGGGAAACACGCTTTATGCAAATGGGAATTCCGGCTTGCGCGCGCTGGGTGAAGGCAACTTGGTCGTCCGCAATTTTGCTCGGGCGAACGGCGATACGGGAAATGCCAACGATGAATTTGATATCATCGATGCGGCGGAGGGTTATGGTGGACTGATCCGCGCGGATTCCGGAGCCAGCTTTACAACTGATCAGCCGTGGACAAATTTATACACATTTTGATAAGGCGAATTGAAGGAGTTGGTGGATGCTAAAGAATCGATTTATCGCGTCGGTTTATCTATTCATGCTGGTGGCGTTCAGCATGGCTTTTGTCTAAGCCGAAACGACCGTCGATGTCACGGATCGACATGCCTGGCTGTCCAATGTGGGCTGGGTCGATTTTCATGCCGATGGGGCCAATGGCGCGAACTTCAATCAGAATACCGTGTCGGGTTTCATCTATGCGGCAAACATCGGCTGGATTCATCTGGGTGATGGTTCACCGACAAACGGCGTCAACTACAGTAATGACTCGGCGGATGATTTCGGTGTCAACGTGGATTCAATCTCTGATCCGGACTTCTTTATTCTTTCAGGCCATGGCTGGTCGGACAGCACGGGCTGGATCAGTTTCGATGTCGCGGCTCAAGCCGGAAGCGACAATCAACCGCGAATTGAAAAGCAAACCGGGTTCTTGCGCGGATTCGCCTGGTCGCCGAATGTCGGCTGGTTGGCACTTGATTCGCCGGGGATCGTGAATGTCCAGACGGATATCACCGAGAGCCGGAATGCCGTCACGCGGTGGGAACTCTACCCCTGACGAAATCATGGGTCGCAAATGATAAGTTTTTAACAGAAAATGCAGGTAGCATTCACCCGGAATACCGGGGCGATTCCTTGCCCAGCCGTCCCAGGAGAAATGTGATCGAGAATCCGACGATGATGAGGCCGAGACCCGTCCACGCCTTGGCCTCTGAGTACTCGGTATTGGGAACGATGATCAGCGGGACATTATCGGCCGCCGCGCGCCGGACTTCTTTGGGGACGTCGACGTCGTACGCGAGGAGAACGGCGCGGTCGCCGGAGGCGGCCTTGACGTCGTCCAAGGTCGGGGCCGGCGTCGCTGTTTTGTGTTCGTAGGAAACGGCCAGATGCGCATGGGCCTGGTCCAGTTCATCCAATTCTCGCACGAGCGCGTGGGCGTCGTCCGACGGGTCGATGCCGTAGAGCCACACCGTCAGGCGGCCTCCGGCGACCGTCGCCCTTGTCCGGCCCGTGGGGTGGTCGGGGGCCATGATCGGGATGGCGTGGCTCACCAACTTGTCGACGCTCGGCGCTTTGAACGGGTAGAGGCCAAGGACCGAACCGACCAACAGACCTAGCAGGAACCCGACGGTCAGCCTGTGCCAGCGAGCGAGGAGCCATTTCAACACGTTCGAGAGGGTAACGATCCCCGCAACGACGCCCAGTCCCACGGGTAGGATGACCTGGAAGCCGACGTTGATCAGCTCGCTCAAGTCCATCGTTTTGAGCGCGTCCTTGAACTCGCTGACCCCGGCGATGATCGGCACATAGAGTCCGAAAACCAGCAGCAGGTAGCTGCCGGAGATGCCGGGCAGGATCATCGCCGCGCTGCCCAACACGCCGCCGAAGAACAGCAGCGGCCAGGTGACGTTGACTGCTTCGGGCCGCAGCACGAACGCGACCAGCGCCATCACCACCACGCCCTCCGCCGCGCCGACCACCGAGCCGGGGCTGAAAGGCCGGATTTCTTTGTAAAGCAGCGGGACGCCGCCCAGGGTCATCCCGATAAACAGCGCCAACATCCCCGGCAGGAACGTCTCCATCAGCCACTGCACGGTGCTCGAGAGGCTGAAAATCGTCACCACGCCGATCCCGAAGAGCATCGCCAGCACGATGATCGGTCGCGCCGAGAAGCGCAGGCGTGTCAGGTCAGACACCGCCCCGATGAAATGCTCATACAGCCCCAGCGCCAGCACCATGGTCCCGCCCGACACCCCCGGCACCAGGTTGGCCAGGCCCATGAACACCCCGCCGATCGCCAGGCGCGGGTAAGGCAGGGGGCCGGGGTCGTCGGTTCCTTCCGCTTCGGTTTTTGGGGGCACAGGTTGATCCGGTTCTTGTTCTGGCGTCTCACTCAATGGCGCTGGCTCCTTTAACGGACAACGGTTCAATATACCACAACGCGCGGCCATCCTAACCGCGGCGAGCCGCGTTTGCGACCAAATCCGGGGCGTGTGATTTAGTTCTGGGAGTCAGAGCCGACTTTGCGTGGGTTCTCCGGCCTCGTTGACGGTCGACTCTAAACTCTCGTGCTCGTAATCGTAATCGGTCTTTTTCTCAGGCCACGATCGAGGTGGGACACAGTGATGGGTCCGAGCACGAGCACGAATGGAGACTTTGCATCGAAGCGGAGTTTGCGACCAAATCCGGGGGATTTCACTTGGCCCGAGAACCGTGACTCGCGTATAATCATAATCCCCAGGTCCATGACCCGAGACACTCGCCTGATGGAGAACCGGACGGATGAAACATTATCACCCCCTTGCCCAGGAAATGGAGGGTGCCGCCGTGGACACCGGTCAGGACCTCGCGGCGTTGGTCGACCAGATCGTCACCCGTGCGCGCGTCGCGTCGCGGTTCATGGCGACTTGCCCGACGCGGCGCAAGAACAACGCCCTGCTCTGCATGGCGGCCTCGTTTCGCGGCAACGCCACCCTGATCCAGGCCGAGAACGCGAAGGACCTGGAGGCGGGCCGCGCGGCGGGGCTCGGCCAGGCGATGCTCGACCGCCTGGAGCTGACCGACAAGCGTATCGAGGGGATGGCCCAGGCCGCCGAGGAGATCGCCGCGCTCGATGACCCCGTCGGCGAGATCGAACAGGTCCGCACACGCCCCAACGGCCTGCGGGTGGGGCGCATGCGCTCGCCGATCGGCGTGATCGGCATCATCTACGAGTCGCGCCCCAACGTGACGTCCGACGCCGGTTGTCTGTGCCTCAAATCAGGCAACGCGGTGGTCCTGCGCGGGGGGAAAGAGGCGTTTCATTCCAATACGGTTATCGCCCGCTTGATGGACGAGGCGGCCCGTCAGGTCGGTTTGCCCGAGGGTTGCGTGCAACTGGTGCCGACGACCGATCGGGCGGCGGTGAGCGAACTGCTGCGACGCAACGATTGCGTGGACCTCATTATTCCACGCGGTGGTCGCGGCCTGATCGAGATGGTCGTCAACAACTCCTTGATCCCGGTCATCAAGCATTACGACGGCAACTGCTTCGTCTACGTCGACAAGGCCGCCGAGCCGCTGATGGCGATGGAAATCGTTACCAACTCCAAGACCCAACGCACGGGGGTGTGCAACGCGGCCGAATCGCTTCTGCTCCACAAGGACGTCGCGGCCTCTCTGGGCTGCGACATTATCCAGGGCCTGATCGAGAAGGGCGTTGAAGTGCGCGCCGACGCCGGTCTGCGCGATTTGCTGACAGATCTGGACCTCAAGGAGGCCGGCGACGAGGATTGGAGAACTGAGTATCTGGACATGATCATCACGGCGGGCGTGACCGGATCGGCCGCGGCCGCCGCCGCGTTCATCAACGCCCACGGTTCGCACCACACCGACGCCATCGTCACCAACGACCACCCCACCGCGATGGGGTTCTTAGCGGCGGTCGATTCGGCCTGCGTGTTCATCAACTGCTCGACCCGGTTCAGCGACGGCGGTCAGTTCGGCCTGGGCGCCGAGATCGGCATCTCGACCGACAAGCTCCACGCGCGCGGTCCGATGGGCCTGCGCGACCTTACCACGTTGAAATACGTCGTCTTCGGTCAGGGCCAGGTTCGCGAATCTTAAAGTTCCCATTGAGTTTTTCCCCATACGGCCCATAATTGTGCGAGGCGCCTATAGAGCGGCAACCGCCCATTCCATTATTCACATTAAGGGCGACTCTAAAAACTCAGTCCCGCCAGGGACGATTGCTTTCAGCCCGCCACGTAAGTGGCGGGAAATCAAACCGATAATGAATTGGAGCCCCGTAGGGACGACTGCAAAACAGATTCTTAGAGGTTTCCTTTAAAAAAAGCGCACAATGAACATCAAAAAAGTTGCACTCATCGCCATGCTTAAGAACGAAATGCCGTCTTGGGTGACGCAAAAACTTCGGGACCAGGAGATCGAGTTTATTGCGCATGAGTGCACGAACGCCGAAGAACTGAGGCAGTACGCGGGCGATGCGGATGTTGCCTGGATCATCGGCAACAGCATGTGTCTGATGAACGGAAACCTTCAGGCCTTAGCCAACTGCGGCGCGATTCTGCGGTCCGGCAGCGGGACCGATAACATACCGGTTGATGAGGCAACCCAACGGGGCATCCTCGTCGCCAACATTCCCCAGGCGTTGAGTCATGAAGTCGCGGAACACGCAATCGGCCTGCTCCTCAGCGTGGTCCGCCAAACGCCGATCCATGATCGGCTGGTTCGCCAGGGTATCTGGGACTACCACCGCTCGCCCCCCAACTGGCTTTTGCATGGGAGGACCTTGGGCCTGGTCGGCTTCGGGCTGATCGCCCGGCAGGTCGCGCGTAAACTGAGCGGGTTCGAGATGAAAGTCTTGGCCTATGATCCGTATGTCGAGGCCGATCGGATGGAAGCGGCGGGTGTGACCAAGGCGAGCCTGAACCAGGTTTTGTCAGAGTCCGACTTCGTCTCCGTCCATTGCCCATTGACTCCCGAAACCCATCGACTGATCGGCGAGAGCGAGTTCAGGAAGATGAAGAAGAAGGGGGTGTTTATCAATACATCGAGGGGACCCGTGGTCGATGAGCCGGTGCTGGTGCGGGCACTGAGCGAAGGCTGGATCGCTGCGGCCGGTCTGGACGTCACCGAAATCGAACCGTGCCCGCCCGATCATCCGCTCATGAAGCTCGACAATGTCGTCATCACGCCGCATTTGGGCGCGCTGTCAGACGTGTTGTGGGATTCCATTTGGCGCCATTCGGTCCAGGTCGTCGTTGACCTGGCCGAGGGGCGTTGGCCCGTTTCAGTGGTGAATCGGGGGGTCACGCCCAAATGGGAGCTGGTCCCTCAGGGGGTGTGATTTAGAAATGGGAGAGCCGAGTATCAACCGAAACGGAACAACTTCATCGAAGTGGCATTAACTCCCCAATCTGAATAACACTCCCCTCAAGGAAACGTCACCGATCCCTGAATATAAAGTATCTGTCCCTGGCTGATGGCGCCGTTGGTCGGGTCGTGGAACATGGCGTCGACGTCGCCGCGGTCTCACCACGGGAGGTCCGGACCACGGCTCTCGAACAGGTTGGGAGCGCAGGCTATTTTTTCTCCCAGGGCGGGATGTTCATCAAGGAGCCCAAACGGCGGCGGGGTTTTTCTTCGGGTTCGGGCTGGTTTGCCGGCGCGGCGGCGGGGCGGCTTCCTGTTGGCGCCGAGTTACCGTTCATCGCCCCCTGGGGCGGACGGGATGGCTCAGGCGTGCCGAAGACGAGGTGGCCGGTCTCGGCCGAGGTGATCGCGATGCCGATCGTCTCATAATCGCGCATCTCGCCGATCAGGATCACGTCGGGAACCTGGCGCAGGGCGGTCTTGAGCGCGTTTCTGAAACTGAGCGTGTCGCCTGTCGAACCCACCTCGCGCTGGGTGATGTAGCATTTCTTCGAGTTGTGGACGTACTCGACCGGGTTTTCGATGGTCAGGATGTGCTCGGCGCGCGTGGCGTTGATCCGGTTCACGATTGCCGCCAACGTGGTCGATTTGCCGCTGCCGGTGGGTCCGGTGACCAGCGCCAGGCCCTTCTTGGCGGTGGTCAGCTTGAGGACCGACTCGGGCAGGCCGAGTTTCTCGAGCGCGGGGATCGAGCTGGCCAGCGAACGGACGACCGCGCCCAGCGTCCCGCGTTGCCTGTGGACATTAAACCGGAACCGTCCGACCCCATCGATGCTGTAGGCGAAATCCAACTCCCATTTCATATCGGGGTCCGATTCGAACCGGGCCCGCTGCTCTTCGGTCAGGACCTCATAGATCACGTCTTTGATGTCGGTGGGGGAGAGTTTTTTGGCTCCCTCGATCGCGACCAGTTCCCCGTTGACGCGAATCCCCGGCGGCAGCCCCGCCTTCAGATGGAGGTCGGAGCCGTCCTTGGCCATAAGGGTATTGAGAAGGTCGTTCATGTGCATGTTTCTATCCTCGGGAGAGCTTGATCTTGCAGCCGGTCTTCGCGCGGGCTGCTCAAAATGGGTAAACCCCCAGCCTCACGCCGTTTGGACGCACTGTGCCTACTATTCGTTTCGTCGCGTTCGAATGATGAGTTGAGCGGTATCTTGCGCGGGCGAGCTGGCTGATACGGATGAGTGAATCAGAGAGGGTGGTATTCCGGAAATGGTGGCGCGGAACTGCTGGTCGGGCTTGAGGATGCTTCCAATCGGCGTTTCTGGCGGGTATAATGATGGTTGGACGATGTCCGAAAACCTTGAAACGCTCCGATTGAGTCCATCGGCGACCCAATGACGACTAAATCAACAGATAAGCAACTCTGGGAGGAGGCTCGGCGGGCGGCCTGCGACGCGGCACTCGAGGCCTGGGATAGAGTCCGTCACTTCTATGATGGAGAATATGACGTCTTCGAGAAGCCCGACGGGCCCTGCACCGAGGCCGACAGTCTCGCCGACCGGCTGATCGTCGAGCGTCTAAGCGAGCACTACCCGGCGGCCGAGTATGGCTACTTGACCGAGGAGAGTGAAGACCGGTCGGACCGGCTTGCCCGCGGGCGCGTGTGGATCATCGACCCGATCGACGGCACGCGCGACTTCATCAAGCACAGCGGGAATTTCGCGATGCACGTGGCGATGGTCGAGCAGTTGGGCGACGGCCCGTGGCATCCGGTGGTGGGAGTGGTCTATCGGCCCATCGCCGGCCGGCTCTATTCGGCGATTCGCGGCGGCGGGACGCTCCTGCAGACGGTCCCAGCCGATCAAGTCGAAACCACCAAGGCCGCCAATGCCAATGAAGCCGCCGTTCCGCGTCCCCTCACCGAATCCAGCGCGCCACGCGTGAGCGATTGCGATCGCATCACCAGCGCTCGGATGGTGGCGAGCAACTCCAACCGGACCAGCCGGCTGATGCGGCTGATTGAAACCCTGGTGCCTTTGGAACACGCTCATTTCGGATCGTTCGGCGTCAAGGTCTGCAAGATCACCGAGGGCGAGGCCGACTTCTACGTCAATCCGGCGTTGGGCATGTCCAAGGAATGGGACGCCTGCGCCCCACACCTGATCCTGGAGGAGGCCGGCGGGAGGATGACCGACCTCGACGGACGCGAGCTCACGTATAATCAGCGCGACTTTCGACTCAATGGCGGCATCATCGCGTCCAACGGCCGCCTGCACGAAGAACTCGTCCGGCGCGTGGGCGAGTTTCAGGCGCAACACCCCGGCTGAAATACGAGCGGATGGGACGATTCGATTTTAGTAGATGGAATGCTGGGGGTAATGCTCGATCATCTTGAATAGCGGGGTCAGTTGCATGCTGACGGTGACGGTGACCATGCCTTCATCGCTGTAAGTGCGGTCGACGATCCGCGCGGCGCGGACCGTGTCGTCGAGCATTGCCTTTACGTAAGGATCCACAATCGCCAGGTCGCTCAACGTCCTTCCGTCCGACAGCTTCATTTCCTTGGCCTGGGTCAGGATCTGCTCGCGGGCCTGGCGGATCGCCGTCTTGAGCACCTGGGCGCGCGTGAGGCCGGCCAGCGGGCGGTTGAGCGGATCGTAGTAGGCCGCCGAGGTCGCCGAATAGGTCGGCGCGCGTTCGCCCGGGGTGGTACACGCCGCCGCGAGAGCCAACGCCGAGGCAAGTGCTAGGGGCCTCAAGGGACTGAAATGGTTAAACCGAATCACAGGCGCAACTTACCCGAATTGAAATCCTAACACGAACCCCGGCGGACCGAAAGCCTAGTGCACGGGAGGGCGGAGCCGGTTTAGAGCAGCGGCGCGATCACCAGCGAGATCACGCACATGAGCTTGATCAGGATGTTGATCGAGGGGCCGACCGTGTCCTTGAGCGGGTCGCCCACCGTGTCGCCGACGACCGAAGCCTTGTGCGCGTCCGAGCCCTTGCCGCCGTAGTTGCCTTCTTCAATGAATTTCTTGGCGTTGTCCATCGCCCCGCCGGCGTTGGCCATCTGAATGCCGATCATCAGACCGCTGATCAGCGCCCCGACCAGCACGCCCGTCAGCATATCCTTGCCCAGAATGAAGCCGACCAAAATGGGCATGGCGATGGCGACCCCGCCCGGCAGCAGCATGCCGTTGAGAGCCCCCTGGGTGGCGATATCGACGCACTGGGCGTAATCGGGTTTGGCCTTGCCCTCCATGATGCCTGGGATCTCGCGCAGTTGGCGCCGTACTTCCTCGATCATCGCGAACGCCGAAATGCTGACCGCCCGGAACAGCATCGAGCTGAAGAAGTAGGGGAACATCCCCCCCAGCAGCAGGCTGGCCAGCACCCTGGGCTTGTTCAGGGCCAGGTCCGTGGGGTCGATACCGGCCACCTGGATGAACGCCACCAGTAGCCCCATCGCCGCGAAGGCCGCCGAGCCGATGGCGAAGCCCTTGCCGATGGCGGCGGTCGTGTTGCCGACCGAGTCCAGGTTGTCGGTGATCTCGCGCACCGAGCGATCGAGGTGGGCCATCTCGGCGATGCCGCCGGCGTTGTCGGCGATCGGGCCATAAGAATCGACCGAAACGATGATCCCGGTGGTCGCCAACATGCCGAAAGCCGCCATCGCGATGCCATAAAAGCCCGCCATGTTATAGGCCAGCAAAATGGCGACGGCCAGCACGACCGTCGGGATGCCGCATGATTTCATCCCCACGCTGATGCCCTCGACGATGGTGAGGGCCGGGCCCGATTGACTGTTCTCCGCGATCACGCGGGTCGGTTTGTATTTGGAGGAAGTGTAGTATTCGGATACGAAACCGATGATGCTGCCGGTGATGACACCGATGATGGTGGACAGGAAGATGCCCCGCTTGCCGAAGGTCTTGGCGCCTTCGGCTGCGGACTCTTGGAACTCGCTGCCCAGCGCGCTGACGATGAACCACGACCCGATAATCGTCAGGCCGCCTGCGACGTAGGTTCCGTGCATGAGGGCCGCCTGGGGGTCGCTCTGCGCGAAAATGCGGATATAGAATATGCCAATGATCGAGCAGATCACACCTAGGGCCGCGATCATCATCGGAAGCATGACCATGTTCGCTTGCGCCCCATCGGTGGCGAAGTTGAGCGTGACGGCGATCGCCATGGCGGCGATCATTGCCTCGACGTAGGATTCCATCAGGTCCGAACCCAGGCCGGCCACGTCCCCGACGTTGTCGCCCACGTTGTCGGCGATCGTGGCGGCGTTGCGCGGGTCGTCTTCGGGGATGCCGGCCTCGACCTTGCCGACCAGGTCGGCCCCCATGTCGGCGCCCTTGGTATAGATGCCGCCGCCCGAGCGGGCGAACAAGGCCACCAGCGAAGCACCCATCGCGTAACCGTTGATGATCGACGGCTCCCCCTCGAACACCTTAAAGACGATACAGAGGCCGATCAGCGAGACACCGACCACGCTTAGCCCCATCACCGCCCCGCCGCTGATGGCGACCCCGAGGGCGCTCTTGACGCCCCCTTCGCGGGCCGCCTCGGTCGTCCGGCAGTTGGCGCGCGTGGCGATCGACATCCCGATGTAACCGGCCAGCGCGGAACACATCGCCCCAATCACGAACGCGACGCCCGTTCTCCAGCTCAATCCGGCCTCGGCTTTCACGATTCCGGCGAGTGATAGCAGGATGAATATTGCGATCACGAAGACGAAGATATAACGGTACTCGCGCTTGAGAAACGCCTTGGCGCCGATCTGAATGGCGTCGGAAATCTCGATCATCGTCGCGTTGCCCTTGCTTTTCTTCATCAGGTCGATGGTCAGGATCACAACAAATACCAGCGCCACCAGGCCGCTCGCGAGGGGCCAAATAATCAGGTTCTCCATGTCTTTTTCGATCTCCCGTAACCAGGTTTTACGTACGAATTAAGCCTGGGAGGGTGTCAACATCACCCAGGCACGGCACGAACAGAGGAGCCTATCAATCTGACCTGGTTTGGCAAGAGAAAAGAGCGTGGAGCAATCCGCGTGGGTGCGCCGGGCCGATTTCCAATGAATTTTGAATAGGAGATCGGGTGATGCCCGATGGCGGGGCACCGCCGGATTCGGCGGGCGCCGAAAACGACGGGGAACGCATCTACATCATTGGTAACATTGATCTTATGGATAGACCGAAGGGCGGGCCTCTCACGTCAAACCTTCCTGATGATGGGCCGGATCCTGCTCGGCGGGTTCGACCGCCTGGGACAGCCCCAGGCCCACGATCAGCGGCTTCATTGTCAGCCCCTGGATGATCAGCGACAGGCACACCACGCCAAATCCGATCGCCAGCAGCTTGTCGCGGTAGGGATCGATCTGGGGGTGGGCGGGCAGGCCGACGAGCAACGCGATCGGGATCGACCCGCGCAGGCCGCCCCACATCAGCACGTGCGACCAGGACTTCGGATAGGACCCATTGCGGCGGCGCGTGGCGAAAAAGAGCGGATAAACGACGACCGCCCGCACCGCCAGCACAATCACGAACGTGGCCAGGACCGCACCGAAAACCCGGCCCAGGCCTTCCCCGCCGATTGCTTGCAGCTCCAGGCCGATCAGGATGAACAACAGGGAGTTGATCAGGAAATCGACCGATTCGAAGAAGGTTTCGACCGTCTCGGTGGTGCGGGGGCTCATCGCCAGCGTCCGCCCATAATTGCCCAGCAATAGCCCGCTGCAAACCGTGGCGATCACGCCCGAGAGATGATAATGCTCGGCCAGCCAAAATGAGCCGTAACAGACCAACAGGCAGATCGCGTTCTCGAGCAGGTGGTCATTCAGCCCGCGCAGGATTAGATAGGCCGCTCCGCCCAGGGCCAATCCAACGACCGTCCCCCCCAGGCTCACCTTGAAGAAGCTGACGGCCGCCCCGGGAAAGGAGAATCCGGCGCCCTCGACGATCATCGACAGGATGATGCCAAAGACGACCACGCCCGTCCCGTCGTTGAACAATGATTCGCCTTCGACCAGGTACTTGAGGTCGGCCTGTGTGTTGCATTGGCGGAAAATGGCCAACACCGAGATCGGGTCGGTCGTGCAGATCAAGGCCCCGAAGAGCATCGCGATGATCAGCGAATCGAGCAGCCCCGTCCAAAACATCAGCCCGCCGATGAGCAACGTCGAGACGATCACGCCCACCGTGGCGAAGACGGCGATTGGCAGCGCGTGACGGGCCAAACGGTCCAGTTGCATGTGTAGCGCCCCTTGAAACAACAGCGGGGGGAGGAGGACGAAAAAGATCAACTCGCGGCTGAACCCCGCGCTCGCGATGTCGGGGCCCAGTTTGAACAGCGCGATCCCCAGCCCCACCAAGGTCAGGGCGATGGTGTAGGGCAAGTGGGTCAGCCGCTTGACCACGACCCCGATCAGGCAGGCAATTCCGAGTAGAACGATGTAGATTCCAACGGCGTGCTCAATTATGTGTGCCACGATGTTCTCCTGCGGTTGGCGATGGGATGGCGGCTAGAGGGAAGCCTTGTCCCGCTACTATCTAACCGAAAGCTCAATAGGATCAATCGCCGACAATTGGCCGACGCGAAATGTTGCCGGAATGTTGCCAGGCACGTCGGCCTTTTCAAGCTCACGCCAGCCGTTGATCAGTCCCGAAACCGACCGCGATTCTTCAAGTTCGATTCGCCGATAATGGGCGTCCAGCATATCGCCCGCCGCATGTCCAAGATAGCTTCTTAGGATACGGTCGGCCGCGCCCGCTCTGCTCGTCATCGTCGCGAAGGCCGCCGCTTCGAGCATCCCGCGCCCGCCCGCCCACGCGCCGCCGGACATCGTGCCCGGTTTCGGGATCGGAATAGCGCAGTCTCCAGAACACCTCGCCCCGCTTAGATATTCCGGAAGGCTTAAGGGTGCGGCGAGAACGCCCATCGTGATCACTCCTACCTCTTGTATTCGCACAGTTCGAGCAGATTCCCTTCGGGGTCGCGGAAGTATACCAGCCGTTTACGGATGCCTCCGGCGTAGGTGACCTGGCTGTCGGGAACCAGATGGATACCGCTGGTGAATTGCACGCCCGCCTGTTCGAGCCGGGCGCAAGCCTCATCGATATCGTCGATCCGAAAGGCGAGGTGGCGCAGGCCGGGCGTATTGGAGACCTCCAGTCCGCCCGGACGGGCGGCCGGGGGGGAGTGATACTTAATCAATTCGAGCCGCGGCCCGGAGGGCAGTTCGAGATAGACGACGTCGGCCAGCACGTCGTTGAGAACGACCACTTCCTCGACCCACGGCCCGCTGATCGTCACCTCCTTGGTAACGGCCATTCCCAAGGCGTCGCGGTAAAAGGCCTTCATGCTCTCCAGGTCGTCCACGACGATGTTGACGTGATCAATCGATTCCAACATGACAAAGGCATTTTAAGGCTTCTTCATGTCGCGCGCAAGCGGACGCGTGGGAGGAGAAAGAGAGGCCTGCACGGAGGGGACCACGGTTCTCGGACTGGCTCGACCCTATCCATCTCGGGTGAAGTGTGAATCGGCCTGGGTTTCGCATGCCCCTGTTCGCGCGCCGGGGTTCCCTTACGGCATGCGTTATGTCTGGCCCCACACGCCCGTTGACGGAATGATTCGGCGTGGGCAATCGATGCGATCCCGGCATCCCCCACGAATTAGACGCAATTCCTTAATGTCTTGTTCTTGTTTATCCGGGCCGAATTTGATACATGGTGGTCCGGTTGTGAAACGTTCTCGGAATGGCATGAACACGATGAAACGACGAAGTCAGCACTGGTTTTCCGGGATCGGGCGTGATCTCTTCATTCACCGCTCTTTCCTGAAAAAAGAGGGTTACGGCCCCCAAGTATTCGACGGTCGGCCGGTGATTGGAATATGTAACTCGTGGAGCGAGCTTACCACGTGCAACTCCCATCTGCGGACCGTCGCGGACGCGGTCAAGCGCGGGGTTTGGCAAGCCGGCGGGTTTCCACTGGAGTTTCCGACGATCTCATTGGGTGAGCCGTTCGTCAAACCCACCACGATGCTCTATCGCAACCTGATGGCGATGGACGTCGAGGAGATGATCCTCGCCAATCCGCTCGACGGGGTTGTTTTGCTCGGGGGTTGCGACAAAACGGTGCCGGCCCAGCTCATGGGCGCCGCCAGTGCCGATCTGCCGGCGATCGTCGTGACCGGCGGCCCGATGCTCAAGGGGAACTGGCGTGGGCGGACACTGGGCTCGGGATCGGACGCGTTCAAGATGTGGGACGAAGTGCGCGCCGGCCGGCTCAGCGAAGAAGAGTTCGAGGAGATGGAAAGCTGCATCTCACGCAGCGCGGGCCATTGCATGGTCATGGGCACGGCGAGCACGATGGCGTGCATGGCCGAGGTGCTCGGCATGACGCTGCCGGGCGGGGCCTGCATCCCCGCGCCCGATTCGCGCCGGCTGGCGCTCGCCGAGGCCAGCGGCCGCCGAATCGTTGAAATGGTCGCGTCCGATCTACGTCCCTCCCAGATCATGACGTTGGAAGCGATGAGGAACGCGATTCGCGTCTTGATGGCCGTCGGCGGCTCGACCAATGGGGTGGTGCACATGATCGCGCTGGGGGGCCGATTAGGTTTGCCCGTGGATCTGGGTCTCTTCGATGAACTCTCGAGAAGCACGCCCTGCATCTTGAATCTGAGGCCCTCGGGCGAGTACCTGATGGAGGACTTTTACCATGCCGGCGGTCTCCCCGTCGTCATGGAGCGGATCTCCCATCTGCTCCAGACGGATTGCGTGACGGTCAGCGGCAAGACAATCGGCCAAAACTTGGATGGCGCGGAGAATTACGATGAGAAGGTGATCCTTGATTGCGATAAACCGCTCTCGGCGGAAGGGGGCGTCGCCGTCCTGCGGGGGAACCTCGCGCCAGGGGGGGCGATCATCAAGCCGACGGCCGCTTCAGCGCATCTGCTGGTCCACGAGGGCCCCGCCCTGGTTTTCCACGATCGGGTCGATCTGTTCGAGCGAATCGACGCTCCGGACCTGCCCGTCGGCGAGGATTCGGTCCTGGTGCTGCGCAACGCCGGGCCGGTGGGGGGGCCGGGCATGCCTGAATGGGGGAACATCCCGATACCCAAGAAGCTCCTGGCCAAAGGCGTCAAGGACATGGTCCGCATCAGCGACGCGCGCATGAGCGGCACGGCCTACGGCACCGTCGTCCTGCACGTTTGTCCTGAGTCGGCAATCGGAGGGCCGCTGGCACTGGTCCGGGACGGCGACCGAATCAAGCTGGACGCACCGGGGCGACGCCTCGATCTGCTGGTCTCGGAGCGGGAACTTGACGAACGCAAATCAACATGGGAACCGCCCGCGCCCGTCTACACTCGCGGCTACGGCCGGCTTTTCCTCGATCACGTTTTGCAGGCGGACAGGGGCTGCGATTTTGATTTCCTGATCGGATCCGCCGCCGGCGCCCGCGACCTGGCCCCATTTTATGCGGCACTTGGGGGGGTGCGTCAGTCTCGCGGCGATTGAAGCGCGGCCGGCGGATGCCCGGTCGATCCGCCGCCAAATTCAACGTCGCCGATACCTTCACCGGCTTTGACGTGGTCCGTACGCGCCGGCCCCTCGCGAGATTTAAAACCCGACCCTCTGAACCGTCATGCGGTCCATCGCCAGGCCGGCGGTGTTGGTCGGCTCGGGGACGCCGGCACCGATGTCGAACGAGAGCGCCTCGTTGCAGATCAGGTCCATTCGCGGGCGGATGTTTTGGTGTCCCTCAAGCGGCGAGAACGCCATGCTGTTGCCGTGCACGAACGAATAGTAGGCTTGCGGCGTGTTCAGCAGCGGCATGCCGACCGCATCCATCCCCGCGGTTTGGACCGTCAGGCTGATGATCTCCTGGGTCGGCAAGTCCATGCCCAGCCGCAGCATGTCGGGCGGCGTGGGGGGATTCTGGCCTTTTTCGGCTTGCGGATTCGGATCGACCTGACTGATCAACACCGTGACCAGGTAGAGGCAATTTTCCGCCTGGATAACCGGGTAGTTGTCAAACGTATCAGGCCCTCCGGTCACCAGTGGGTTGTTCGTGTCGCCCGGGGTGAACGCCACCAGCTCGTTGGTCCAGCCCGTGGCCATGATCGGCGTGACGGTCACGTTTCCGCCGCCGAAGGCGATGTTACTGTCGAATCCGGCGACCGTATGCGTGCCGGTCATCGCATCGAGCGCCTCTTCGATCGTTTCGACGTCGTAGGGGGTATCCAGGCTGATCATCTGATCAAAATCGTAGCGGCCGATGTCGTATGACTTCATGCAGACCTGGCCCACATCCACCTCGGCGTTCCAGCCACCGCCGTCGATGTCGAACACCCGAAAGCGGATGCGGAAGTCGTTGAAGGGATCAAACTCGGTCGTGAAGGCCCCCGTTTGCCATTGCGGCGTCCCCAGCGGCGAGGGCGCGAAGACCACGTTGTGGGTCTGCCGTCCGAGGCCGTCCGGATTCAGCGGAGAGTTGCGCCCCCCAAGATTGGACAGGAAGAAGGTCTCCTGGTTATATGCGTTGAACGCCCCGAACGGGTCGTCGGGATCGGAGTTGTCGAGGATGACGCTGATCAACGGGATGTTGTCGAGCACGCCTTGGTCGGTATCGACATCCAACTGGTCGGTGTCGAAATCGAAGCGGCAGTCATAGACCGCATTATTGACCAGGTCGATGCCCGCTCCGCTGCCGGTCGCGCCATAGGGGCTGAACCATTCGCCGTCGTTCAACCCATCCGCCGTCACTTCCATGCACAATTTACCCACGTCGGGAGGGGCCGAGGAAGTCACCGTGCCGAAGTCGACGAAGCGCTGGACGAACCTCCAGGGATCGGGCGAGCCTTGCGCGCTCCAATCGATCGCGTCCACCGGAGTCCGCGCCGGCCGGTCATTAAGCGTGTAAACGACCATCTCTTCGGTGTCGGACGCCTGGCCGTCGGAGACGAACAGCGTCAGGACCTCGGTGTTTGCCAGGCTCGGGCCGGTGCCGGGATCCATGTTGGACCCGCCAAACGGCGAGAGGCTGACATCGCGGACCGTGAGCGTGGCTGCATTGCCGTCGGGGTCAAGCTCCCCCTGTAGGACTTGCGTGTTGATCACCTTCGTGCTCGGTGGGTTGAGGGGATCGTCCATCCCCAGGTCCAGCGGCGCCACGCCATTAATGTTATAGATCCCACCCCCGCTGTAGGACCAAATCAGAGACTCGACCGGCGTGTCGGGATCCGTGGCCAGCACGGCCGTGTCCAGGGCGTCGGCCAGCACGAACAGATTGTCCATCGAGTCGTCGCCGACCAGCAACTTGGGTAGCGGACCCAGCACTGGCGAATTGCCCGGTGTCGGGGTCAGCGTCGGTGTAGGCGTTGGCGTAATGCCCACGCCCTCGATGCCTCCCCAGAAGCCACCCTCCAGGGTGAAGACGCCGTCGGCGCTCATCATCATCCCAGCGTCGGGCTGGCCGATCGTCCCGGACAGCTCGAACTCACCCCCCGAACTCTGGCTGGTGCCCCCGCCGCCGTCGATCGTAAACCAACTCAAATCGAACCCGCCCCCCATCTGCGTCACCGCGATGGCGGCGATGAGCAACAAGCCCACGGCCAAAACCGCGCGCCTGGGCGTCGAAAATCTGTTCCCTCCCATGTTACCGCTCCTCTTACGGATGCATTGAACCCGCCCCGGGTAGAATCCTCATTTTCTCAATAACGGGGCTAAGCAATCGCCGTCCCTCTCAGTATCTGACCACCATTGCAGACCATCCTAGCCGCTTAGGTTCCGATTCGTCAATGCCGTTTCAATGAGCAAACCCGCGACCGCGTCTATTTGCTCGGGCCCGGCATGGCCTCCGACACCGGGTAAGGGGCCGGCGGCGGCGTCCCCGGGCGCGGGCCCCGTCCATTTTCATCATCCCGGGTCCCTCGTGGGGCCGGGTCGGGGCCGCATCGGACACCTCCGATGCGCAAGATCCGCAGGCAAGTGCTGATGGTTCCGTTCGGCCAATCCGCGTGGGCACTGCGGTTCCGTTGACTTCTCTGACAAGGATGCAGCCTTATCTAGTCGATCCTGAAAAAGCCCTACTCAAGCAGCCCAGCCGATCAGAGCTGAACTCGGGTGAACCAGAGGCATCCGTTTTCGACTCGTGATTTGCGCCAGACGCAGCAAAAGATAATGAAAAACCGCC